>Ga0209344_10000163_pt1 | contig 139034 bp, 121 predicted proteins | sample Cruoilmetagenom6_FD_187293 | JGI IMG/M metagenome (GOLD analysis project Ga0209344, IMG submission 187293) | Oil polluted marine microbial communities from Coal Oil Point, Santa Barbara, California, USA - Santa Barbara Oil Seep Sample 6 (SPAdes)... | ecosystem: Environmental > Aquatic >... | reverse complement strand
ATGATGTTGAATATAGTATTGATGGTACCAATTATGGCCCTGCCAATACATTTACCAATCTGGCTCCGGGTAACTATACAGCTTATGTACAACATATAAACGGCTGTATCGATACCGATGATTTCGTGATTGATGATTTAGACCCTATCGATGCCACGCACCAAGTTACTCAAGAGGTACTTTGCTTTGGAGAGGCAACTGGTGAAATCGAGATAACCGCTACTAGTGGTACTGCACCTTTTGAGTATGCAATTTCGCCAGACTTCAATTTTGGATCGAACAACGTATTTACTGGTTTAGAAGCTGGAACCTATACTATCTTGGTTCGTGATGCCATTGGCTGTGAATTCACAATAGATAATATTGTAATCACCCAGCCTGATGCAGCATTGAATGCAGATATATTACCAACAGCCGAAACCTGTTTGGGCGCTAACGATGGTAGTGTAGATATCACTGTTACAGGTGGTACAGCTCCCTACTCTACTAGTATTGATGGTATAAACTATACTCAAGACTTATTCACATATAATGGTTTAGCTGGAGGACAGCAATACACGCTGTATGTAAAAGATGCTAATAACTGTGATATGATACCGCAAAATTTCACGATCAATCCAGGTGTGGAAATTATGGCTGAAGCGGAAGTAGATTATAATTGTACTAATAATATAAACAGTAATTCTGTGACCATCAATGTAGATGATAGTGTAATTGATGATGTAGAATACAGTATTAATGGTACTGATTATTTTGCATCAAACACTTTTAACAATCTAGCTCCTGGTAGTTATACAGCTTATGTATTACATGAAAACGGATGTTTAGATACTGAGGGGTTTGTTGTGAATGCTTTACAAACTGTCACGGCTACCGTTACAACTGAAGATATTCTTTGTAATGGAGACGCGACAGGACGTATTGAAATTGAAGGCTCAGGTGGCTTAAATAATTTTAAATATGGGATATCACCAGATTTTGAAATGACAACTACTAACGTATTTGCAGACTTGATTGCAGGAACCTATACTGTAAGAGCTTTAGATGAAACAGGATGTTTTACAGAAGAAACTGTAACAATAACTGAAGCCACCGCAATGGATGTAACAGTAATAGATGTTTTTCAAGAAATCTGTGTTGATGATGATGATGGAGCTATTATTATTAGTGTTTCAGGAGGAACACCTCCGTATGCCACGAGCTTAAATGACGAGTCTAATTACGTTAAAGACCAATTTACATTTGATAACTTAAATGGTGGACAAATCTATACTATCTACGTTCAGGATGGAAGTGGCTGTATTACAACAATAGATGTTCCTCTGGACAGCCCTATAGATATCAACGCTTCTGCTGCTGTAGATTATACATGTACAGAAAGTGTTGTGACGGTTTCAGTAGATCCATCGGTTGCTAATGAGGTTACCTACCAGTTAAATGGTGGTGTCGAGCAATCTGAAAATGTATTCTATAACCTACCAAAAGGAAACAATACGATCGATATTATTCACCCCTCTGGTTGCTTCGATTCAGTAACCTTTACTATTGATGAAATAGTACCGTTAACATTAACCTTAAATGAAACTGGTATAAATGAAATTACAGCATCCGTTACCGGTGGAGCTGGTGGTTATACTTATTTCTTTAACGGTGAAGATTACGGAAGTAATAATGAATATATCTATTATGAAGATGGAACAATTATAGTAACAGTAATCGATCAAAATGGTTGTGAAATTGAAGCTACAATCGATGTTGTTTTTATAGATATTACCATTCCTAATGTGTTTACACCTGATGGTACGAGTACAAATGATACTTGGACACCTCAGAACACTGAGAATTATCCAAATATCAAAACTTCTATATATGATAGACACGGACGTATGATTGCCACTTTAAGACAAGGAGAAGCATGGGATGGTACTTATAACAACCGCCACTTACCAACAGGAGATTACTGGTATATTATTCAGCTTGGTAACTCTGAAGATAACCGAGAATTTGTTGGACACTTTACACTATATAGATAAATACAAACCTTCCCATAACGGTTCCCCAAAAACCGTTATGGGACATTAAAAATTTTTACCCCCAAAACCTACAATTATGAAAAATATCTACCTACTTTTTATGTGGCTTCTATTAATATCATCTGTAAAAGCACAAGAGTTAACAATCCCTACCTACACTCAATATTTAGCAGACAACCCTTTTGTTATATCACCCGCTTATGCCGGCATAGGCGACCACGTTAAGCTTAGAGTAAATGGACTTACACAATGGGTTGGTGTTAAAGATGCCCCAGAAATGCAATCTTTAGTCGCCGATACGCGTCTTGGTCAAAGATCAGGTATTGGTTTATTCTTATATAATGATAGTAATGGTTTTACCCATCAAAAAGGTGCTAAAATATCATATGCGCACCATTTAATTTTAAATGAAAGACCAGACCAATTTTTGTCATTCGGCTTATCATATAATTTAAACCAATTTAGAATAGATACTGAAGAGTTTAATGTTAACGATCCTTCTATTGAAAATGATAGAAAGTTAACTAATCATAACTTTGATGTCGCTGCTCTATATAGGTTTGAAGATTTCTATTTCAGCTTTAATGCAAATAACATATTACCAAAAAAAGAGGACGATTTTGGAATAAATGAACCCCTGAAGCTCAGAAACTATCAAGTATATACAGGGTATGTTATTAAACAAGGAAGGCAAGATAAATTCGAAATTGAACCTTCAGCTTACATTCAATATTTTGAAAGTGATCAAAGATCGACAACAGATATAAATCTTAAGTTTAGATTTTTTGATTATGAAGATTACTATTGGGCAGGTTTGAGTTATCGTTTTATAAATGATCAAGCGGTAGAGCCTTTAAACATAAGCCCAATGATAGGGTTAAAAAAGTCAAATTTCTACTTCGCCTATTCTTATCAAGTAACCACAAACGAGTTTGTAAATAATAACAGCGGAACACATATGGTTACACTTGGCTTAAATATTTTTCAAGGTATTAGTAACTGTGCCTGTACTTTATAAAATAAGTTTTCAGTAGTTAAAATAGTATTCAATAATTAAAAAAAATTAGTCATTAAAATTTCAAATTAATTATATTTGCACTCCGTTAAAAAAACACTTCTTTATATCTAAGCCCAGGTGCTGGAACTGGTAGACAGGCATGGTTGAGGGCCATGTGTCCATTAGGGCGTGTGGGTTCGACTCCCATCCTGGGCACTTTTTACTACAATAGACATCTATTTACCTCTTTATTAATTGTTTAGTATATGTATAATTAAACTAAACAAAAATATCTGGTTTCTTTTTCTTTTTAGTATTTTGGACATTGTAATTTTCATTTTTTACGATGTCTGTAGAAACAAAGTTTAGTATTAAAGACCTTGAAAACCTTAGTGGTATTAAAGCGCACACCATTCGTATATGGGAAAAAAGATATAACCTACTTGAACCTGAGAGAACCAATACAAACATACGCGAGTATTCTGTAAATAATTTAAAGAAGCTTCTTAATATAGCTTTTATGTACAATACTGGGGTTAAAATTTCTAAAATAGCAGCATTAACTGAAAGTGAAATTATTAATGAAATAGAAGCTAGTATATCTGAAAACAGAGAAGAACACGCTATTACTATACTTAAAACAGCAATGTTTGAGTTTAACTACCCTCTTTTTTCAGATACACTTTCCAAATTAGAGAAAACCAAGGATTTTAGAGCGTTGTTTTTTGATGTATTCATCCCACTTTTAAATGAATTAGGAACGCTATGGCATACTGGTACAATAGACCCCGCCCACGAACATTTTATTTCCGAATTAATCAAACAAAAAATAATAGTTAATATTGAATCGCTTCAGAAAAAAGAAGCATCTAAAGAATTTCCAACCTTTTGCCTATATCTCCCCTATAATGAAATTCACGAAATAGGATTACTGTTTGCCCATTATGAAATTTTAAAAGCTGGCTTTAATACCATATATTTAGGTACAAATATTCCGCTACAAAACTTAGAACATGTTTTAAAACACCATAAAAAATTAATATTCTTATCCTATTTTACTGTCAAGCCAGAAAAAAGAACCATCCAAGAGTACATTAATAAATATGAAAAAGCAATAAGTAATCATAAAAATCAAAAACTTTGGTTAATGGGCAGAAGAATACAAAAAACAGATACCCAAACATTACCATCAAACATTTCTACAATTAAAGATCACCAAAGCTTAATTAAGCAACTTGAAACTTTAAAAAAATCATAACATTCAAAAAACAACCTTTTTTTTGTTTAATTATTACCTATATTTGTTAAACAACATATGAAAAAAATTGCAATTATTGGTTCTGGCTTTTCATCTTTGGCAGCTGCTTGTTATTTATCAGCTGAAGGAAATGAAGTTACTATTTACGAAAAAAACAGAACAGTTGGCGGTAGGGCTAGGCAACTAAAAAAAAAGGGCTTTACTTTTGATATTGGTCCCACTTGGTACTGGATGCCAGATGTCTTTGAGCGCTTTTTTTCAGATTTCAACAAGCAACCCTCAGACTATTATAGTCTAATAAAGTTAAATCCCGCCTACAGTGTTTACTTCGGAAAAGAAGAACGCATTACTATTAAAGATACACTCGAAAAAATTTGTGCTGCTTTTGAAAAAGAAGAACCTGGAAGTTCAAAAAAACTTAAAAAATTCATAGACAAAGCACAAAACAACTATGATGTTGCTATAAAAGATTTAGTGTATAGACCAGGCGTGTCTCCTTTTGAATTGGTAACTCCTGTTACGATGAAAAAAATAGGACAGTTTTTCAGTACTATTAGTAAAGAAGTTAGAAAAGAATTTGATAACCCCAAACTCATATCCATACTAGAATTTCCAGTTCTCTTTTTAGGCGCTAAACCCTCCAACACTCCTGCCTTTTATAGTTTTATGAATTATGCCGATTTCGGTTTAGGCACCTTTCATCCTAAAAACGGAATGTATAGTGTAATTAAAGGAATGAAATCATTAGCTGAAGAGTTGGGCGTTACTATTAAAACCGAACAAACAGTTGAAAAAATTTTAGTGCAAAGTAATACGGCATCAAGCTTAAAAATAAATGGCGAAATAATTGCCGCCGATATCATTGTGAGTGGTGCTGATTATCACCACACTGAAACCTTGCTAGAAAAAAAATACCGCCAATATTCTGAAAGGTATTGGGACAAAAAGACCTTTGCGCCCTCTTCTCTACTATTTTATGTAGGTTTTGATAAAAAAATTGAAAATGTAGATCACCACACCCTATTTTTTGATGTCGATTTTGAAGCGCACTCTAAAGCTATTTACGACCAACCTGATTGGCCCGAAAACCCTTTGTTTTACGCCAGTTTTCCTTCAAAAACAGACACCAATAGTGCTCCCAAAGGAAAAGAAGCTGCAATTTTTTTAATTCCCTTGGCACCTGGTTTACAAGATACTCCAGAAATTAGAGAAACATATTTTGAAAAAATAATAACAAGATTTGAAAACCTTGCCAACCAAGAAGTAAAAAATTACGTTATATTTAAAGAGTCCTTTTGTGTAAACGATTTTATTGAAGAATACAATTCCTATAAAGGAAATGCATACGGGCTTGCAAATACGTTACTGCAAACTGCTTTTTTACGCCCAAGCTTAAAGAGTAACAAGGTTAAAAATCTGTTTTTTACAGGTCAATTAACTGTTCCGGGACCTGGTGTTCCGCCCTCTTTAATTTCTGGAAAATTAGTTGCAGGCCTAGTACAAAAACAAATAAAAAAATCGTGAAAAAAATATTCGACATAGTATCCAAGACGTGTAGTAAAAATGTGACGAATGCCTACAGTACGTCCTTTTCGCTTGCCACGAAAATGTTGGCTCCAACCATTAGACAGGACATATATAATATTTATGGCTTTGTCCGTTTTGCTGACGAAATAGTGGACTCATTTCATGATTATGACAAAGAAACCTTATTCAGTAGATTTGAAAAAGACCTGCATCATGCTTTAAACGAAAACATAAGCCTGAACCCTATTCTAAACTCTTTTCAGCATACGGTAACCAAATATAATATTGAACAACATTTAATCGATTCTTTTATGAAAAGTATGCGATTAGATCTTTCAAAAAAAGAATACATAACCGAACCAGAATACCAAGATTACATCTATGGCTCTGCAGATGTAGTGGGCCTTATGTGCTTGAAAGTATTTGTAAAAGGGGATATGGTAAAGTATGAAGCATTAAAAGAATCTGCTATGCATTTAGGTTCGGCTTTTCAGAAAGTAAACTTTCTTCGTGATTTAAAAGAAGATTATGAAGAATTAAGTCGAACGTATTTTCCAAATACTAATTTAAAGGCTTTAGACGAAAATTCAAAACAGCGAATTATCGAAGAAATTGAAGAAGATTTTAGAAAAGGGTACGAAGGAATCTTACTTTTGCCAACAGAGGCCAAATTTGGTGTTTTTATGGCCTATCGCTATTACAAACGACTTTTAAAAAAGTTACAGAAAACACCTGCCATCGAAATAAAAAACACGCGTATTCGTGTTCCTAACTACGAGAAATTCGGGTTATTAACGCGAAGCTATGTAAAATACCAATTAAAATTAGTTAAATAATCATGACGACATTTTTTTGGATACTTATCTTTTTAACCACCTTTAGTATTATGGAGTTTATGGCGTGGTTTACCCATAAATATGTTATGCACGGCTTTTTATGGAAACTGCACAAAGATCATCACCATAAAGATCACAGTAGCTGGTGGGAACGTAACGACTTCTTTTTTGTCTTTTACGCTGCCGTTAGTATTGGCTGTTTTATAAGCTGGCAATATTATGGTTTTTGGGCCGGATTGCCCATTGGTTTAGGTATTTTTGCCTACGGTGTCGCCTATTTTATGGTTCACGATATTTTTATACACCAACGGTTCAAACTTTTTCGGAATGCCAATAATTGGTATGCAAAAGGAATACGTAGAGCACATAAAATGCACCATAAACATTTAGGTAAGGAAGATGGAGAATGTTTTGGTATGCTTTTTCCTCCCTTGCGCTTTTTTAAAAAAAAGTAGTACATGAACAACCTTTATTTATGGCTCGTTTTGGGCTCTTTTAGCATTCCTTTTTTATTTAGTTTTCATCCTCGACTCCAATTTTATAAAAAATGGCGTTCCTTTTTCCCAGCTGTTGCCATCATGATGGTTATTTTTATACCATGGGATAGTATATTTACTGCCAATGGTTTTTGGGGATTTAACGACGCCTACATAACTGGTACTCGCATTTTTCATCTTCCCATAGAAGAATGGCTGTTTTTTATTTGTATTCCCTACGCTTGTATATTTACACATTATGCGCTGCAGGAATTATTTCCAAAATTTTCTTTTTCTGAAAAATTCACTTCTATATTTTATGTATTACTAGCTAGTACTTTAATAATTTTATTATGGTATTATTATGATCATTGGTATACACTTATAAACTTTATCTACGCCCTCATTTTATTAGGTTTGGTTTATAATTATCGAAAAAAGTGGTTGATGGATTTTTTACCTACCTATTTTATCATCTTTATTCCTTTTTTTCTAGTAAACGGAATTTTAACTGGTACCGGGATTGAAGACCAAGTAGTTTGGTATAATAATGCTGAAAATATGGGACTTCGCCTCTTAACCATTCCAATTGAAGATACTATTTACAACTTAGGAATGCTATTGACTGTTTTTGTTTGTACTGAATTATTTGAAAAACATTACAACAAAGCATAACTTTACAAAATATCTTTCAACCTACATTATGAGCAAAAGCAACTATACCGAAGATGATAAAAAATTTATGCAACGCGCCATTGCCTTAGCCGAAAAAGGAATGGATGCAAACGCAGGCGGACCTTTTGGCGCTGTGGTTGTAAGAGATGGTAAAATTATTGCCGAAGGTCACAACAACGTTACTTCTACAAACGATCCTACTGCTCACGCCGAAGTGGTGGCCATTAGAAAAGCGTGTGAAAAATTAGATAGCTTTCAGTTAACAGATTGCATTCTTTATACCTCATGTGAACCTTGCCCCATGTGTTTGGGTGCAATCTATTGGGCTCGCCCTAAAAAAGTGTTCTACGCTTGTAATAGAGAGGATGCAGCTGAGATTAATTTTGACGACCAATTTATCTATGATGAAATTGATAAGGAAATAGAGAATCGAGAGATAGACTTCGTCTGTATGCTTCGGAATGAAGCTGTTAAGGTGTTTGATAAATGGGCTGATAAAAACGACAAAAAAGTTTATTAAAAATTAATTATCCAGCAATCCATCAATAATTTCCTTGGTCTTTTTGCTATCCCAATCGGCCGCGCCAGTCTCTTTTATAACAATTTCTCCTTCTTTTGAGATAAGATAGGTCGTTGGTAGCGTTTGTGAAAATAAAATTTCGGGAGCTTTTGTTTGTTGAATATATACCGGAAATGTATACCCTTTCTTATCCATAAATCGCTGTACAACTTCTGGCTCTTCTGAAGTGACCAAGTAGAAATCAACCCGCTCCCCATATTCATCATACAGATTTTGAAGCGATGGCATTTCAGCAATACAGGGCGGGCACCACGTGGCCCAAAAATTTAATAAAACAACCTTTCCTTCTGAGATAGAAAAATCAACACGTTCCTTTCCCAACGAGCTTAGACTCCAAGTATAATCTTTAAGCTGTTCCCTTTCGTCAGCATCGGTTTCCGAAGGACTAAAGGAAATGAGCCGTTGTACAAAAACTTGAATGGGCGTTCGCGTTTGCGGAATAATCAATAAAGCCAGTACAGCAAGGAATAAAATATTCCCTTTATTCTTTTTTAAAAAATCTTTCAAATCATCTTAAAATTTTGTTAATATTCTCATTTTGTCTATTTTTTATACACTTAATCCTTATTTTAGATTTACTATTGTGGATAACAAACTTAATACCAATTTAATGATGAACATTAAATATCTTTTAATACTGCTACTTACTTTTCCGCTTTCAGCACAAGTTGGTATAAATACTACTTCACCTAATGCAGCTTTAGATGTTAATGGTGATATGATGATTAAAACAGTAGAAGATGAACTTGATGAATCTATTTTTGCTACTTCAATCTTAGTTACTTCTACTAACGGATTAGTAAAAAAAATATCGTCACAACAAGTCTTTGAAAGTAGTTTAAAAACAGCTATAAAGGGAAATTTTTCAGGTACTAGCACGAATATAAATATAAATTTAGGTTCAAACTATGCGATACTCCCTTTTGATAATTTAAATTTTGATACCAATAATGAATATGATACATCAACTCACACCTTTACTGCAAAACAAGATGGAATATATGAAGTATATGCGCAAGTAAATTCTTCTGGAGGATTAGCACTTTCAACAAATTATGGTATTCAAATTCTTAAAGGAACCGAAGTTATTGCACAAGAAAACTTTGCCAATATTAATGTTTCTGTTTTAAATTTAATAAATATTAATGTAACACCACCTATTAGGAGTGTTCAAACGTTGGTACAACTTTCAGAAGGAGAAACGATACAGTTTCGACTTTTCACCAATCTACTTAGTGTTAATTTGCTTCGTTCTAAATCTGATAGCTTTTTTACTATTAAGCAGATACGATAATTTTTTGTTAGCTTCCCAATAAAAAACTCCTTTTGTTCGATTACAAAAGGAGTTTTCTTATTTATTAAATTATTGATTACGATGCATTCTGCTTTTTAATCAAATTAAGAGCAGAACCTTCACGGTACCAACTTATTTGTGCATCATTATACGTATGGTTCGCTTTTATTGTGTCTTTGCTTCCATCTTTATGTACTATTTCTATAGTTAGTGGTTTATTAGCTGCAAAGTCTGCAATGTCTACAAAGTTAAACGTATCATCCTCTTGTATCAAGTCATAATCTGCTTCATTGGCAAATGTCAGTCCTAACATACCTTGCTTCTTCAGGTTTGTTTCGTGAATACGTGCGAACGATTTAACCAATACAGCAGCAACTCCTAAAAAGCGTGGCTCCATAGCCGCATGCTCACGAGAAGAACCTTCCCCATAGTTATGATCTCCTACTACAATAGTTTTAATTCCTTTTTCTTTGTATTCACGTTGTACGTCTGGCACACCGCCATACTCACCATCAATTTGGTTTTTTACAAAATTTGTCTTTTTGTTATAAGCGTTTATAGCGCCGATTAAACAGTTATTAGAAATGTTATCTAAGTGACCTCTGTAGCGTAACCACGGTCCTGCCATTGAGATGTGGTCAGTCGTACATTTTCCGAATGCTTTAATCAACAACTTCATCCCTTGCATTTCAGAATCTTGAATAGGCTCAAAAGGTGTTAATAATTGAAGACGCTCACTATCTTTAGCAACTTTAATTTCTACGCCGCTTCCATCTTTTCTAGGTTCTACATACCCGTTTTCTTCTACTTCAAAACCTTCTGGCGGTAATTCAATACCTCTAGGCTCGTCTAATTTTACTTCTTGTCCTTCTTCATTTACCAAGGTGTCGTTCATTGGGTCGAAATCCAATCGTCCTGAAATAGCGATTGCAGCAACCATTTCTGGCGAACCTACAAAAGCATGTGTATTTGGATTACCATCGGCACGTTTTGAGAAGTTTCGGTTAAACGAGTGTACAATTGTATTTTTTTCTTCGCCTTTGCGATCACTACGATCCCACTGACCAATACAAGGACCACAAGCATTTGTAAATACAGTGGCTCCAAGATTTTCAAAAACATTTAAAAGCCCATCACGCTCAGCTGTAAACCTAATTTGCTCACTACCTGGGTTAATACCAAAATCACTCTTCGGTTTTAATTTTTTATCGATAGCCTGTTGTGCAATGGAAGCTGCTCGTGTTAAATCTTCATATGAAGAGTTTGTACACGAACCTATTAATCCCCAATCTACTTTTATAGGCCAATCGTTTTTCTTTGCTTTTTCTCCTAACTCACCCACTGGTGTCGCTAAATCTGGAGTAAAAGGTCCGTTTAAATGTGGACGTAATTCAGAAAGGTTAATTTCTATTACTTCGTCAAAATACTGCTCAGGGTTTGCATATACTTCGTCATCTCCTGTCAAATGCTCTCTTACTTTGTTTGCTTCATCAGCAATATCCTCACGTTCGGTTGCTCTAAGGAAACGCTCCATAGAGTCATCATAGCCAAATGTAGAAGTCGTAGCGCCTATTTCAGCACCCATATTACAAATAGTACCTTTTCCAGTACAAGACAAGTTTTTAGCACCAGGTCCAAAATACTCAACAATAGCACCTGTTCCTCCTTTTACGGTAAGAATACCAGCTACTTTAAGAATTACATCTTTTGAAGCTGTCCAACCATTTAATTCGCCTGTAAGTTTTACCCCGATTAACTTCGGAAATTTAAGCTCCCAAGGCATTCCGGCCATCACATCTACCGCATCGGCACCTCCAACACCAATAGCTACCATACCTAATCCACCGGCATTTACTGTATGTGAATCGGTACCAATCATCATTCCTCCTGGGAATGCATAATTTTCCAATACTACTTGGTGAATAATTCCTGCTCCGGGTTTCCAAAAACCAATTCCATACTTGTTGGAAACAGACTCTAAAAAGTCAAAAACCTCGTGACTGCTTTTGTTGGCACTTATTAAATCTTTTTCAGCACCTTGTTTTGCTTGTATCAAGTGATCACAATGTACTGTTGTAGGTACAGCAACTTTATCTTTCCCTGCTTGCATGAATTGAAGCAATGCCATCTGTGCTGTTGCATCTTGACATGCAATACGGTCTGGTGAAAACTCAACGTAGTCTTTTCCACGCTCAAATTTTTCGGAAGGTTTACCGTCCCAAAGGTGGCTGTATAATATTTTTTCAGAAAGAGTTAAAGGTTTCCCGACAATTTCACGCGCTTTATCTACACGTTCTGCCATTTGGGAATACACCTTTTTTATCATGTCAATGTCAAATGCCATAGTTTTATTTTTTTATTTTTTGAAGTCTTGCGAAATTACAAAATTTCATTATAATTTAAAAATGTTTAATGAACCGCGTTAAACACTGCTTATTTTATAAAGAATTATAGTTTTTGGTATAAATATTTATCAATTACATAATTTTTGATATGCAAAATTATGAATTTGTAAATGCTTTGGTTTTGAAGTGATTGAAAAGTAGGGAAAAGACAATAAAAAAGTTTGATTCTAAATAAGAAATATGAAAAGCAATTCTTTCTTAGTTTTCAACAGAATCTAGCAAATTGAAAAATAAATATATCATCTTCTTTACTACCAATTATACATTTTAAAAATGTTTTACTTGCAAAGGTTTTTTATAATACTATCAAGAGTTTTAAACTGCTTTTTTTCAACATAACTTCTTCCAAAGTATTGATAATAACTTTTCTTCACATTTTTAAAATAATTAAATACAATTCTATTATTAGTAGTGTAATTTATAACAATTCTGTATTTTTCTTGACTATTAATAACTGTGATTTTATACATGGTTCCTTCCGTAAGCTCCCTTCCTCGTTCTATTTGTTTTTGTTTATAAATTTGTTTCAGAAAATTGATTGTTTTTAAGGAAGAGTCTCTTGAAAATCTTTTTTCCGGACATTTATCAATAAATATTTCAATATTTTCATCAATTATATTGTCTGGTTCTAAAAGATCAAAATGGATTGAGTTGTCAGTCTGTTTGATACAACTTACTGTAATAACCAATAAAAAAACAGTATAAATTAATCTAACATTATTCATAGCTTTATTCTAACTATTAATTTTTTAGTCCACTGACTACTGCATACTGCCTACTGGCCCTTCCTATACATCAATATCAGCTTAACGATGGCAATGATTGAGGCTACTACTTCAATGAGTGAACCTATGGCGATAAAAATAGTGGCATCGATAAAACCTAGATCCCAATGGAGCATGGTAACAATAGCGCCAAAAGTAATCAAGACCATCCCTATTACAAATAAAACAATAGGAAGTGTAAACTTTTTAAGGTCCATTAAAACAGGCTTGTAATGATTTTTTCGATGGTCAACCCTTCGGCTTCGGCTTTGTAGTTTTTAATTAATCGGTGGCGTAGAATTCCGATTGCTACTTTTTGAACATCTTCAATGTCTGGAGAAAACTTTCCGTGCAATGCCGCATTGGCTTTTGCTGCCAAAATCAGGTTTTGCGAAGCTCGTGGTCCTGCACCCCAATCAATATAATTTTTCACCAATTCTGGCGCTGCTTGACTGTCAGGACGTGTTTTTCCAACAAGCGTCACCGCATATTCAATAACATTATCGGCAACAGGTATTTTTCGAATAAGTTGTTGATACTCGATAATCTCTTCCGCAGTAAACAACGAATTAACTTCGTTTTGTACACCAGCAGTAGTCGATTTAACCACCTCTACTTCTTCAGAAAAAGAAGGATAATCTAAATTTACAGCAAACATAAAACGGTCTAACTGTGCTTCGGGCAATGGGTAGGTTCCCTCCTGCTCGATTGGGTTTTGGGTAGCCAAAACAAAATAAGGTAAATCCAGTTTATAATGTTGTCCTGCAATGGTTACCGCTCGTTCCTGCATCGCTTCTAGCAAAGCTGCTTGGGTTTTGGGCGGCGTACGGTTTATCTCATCGGCCAAAATGATATTGGCGAAAATGGGACCTTTTATAAATTTAAAATTTCGGTCTTTATCTAATATTTCAGAACCTAAAATATCACTCGGCATTAAATCTGGTGTAAACTGAATACGCTTAAATTGTAGTCCTAACGTTTGTGCAACAGTGTTAACCAACAGTGTTTTTGCCAGTCCAGGAACTCCAATCAATAACGCGTGACCACCTGAAAAAACAGACAACAATACTTGTTCTACCACTTCGTCTTGCCCAACGATTACCTTGCTTATTTCGGCACGCAATGCGTTGTACTTTGATACGAGTTGTTTTACTGCTGCTACGTCTGACATGTTGGTCTAGTTATTTATTCGTTTGGTTTACTGCCTACTACTCACTGAAACTACTTCTTCAGCCAATTGCTTGCAAATTCACAATCTTCATAATCTTCGTTTACCTTAACGTAGGTTTCGTCAATTTTTTCATTTTGCCATTTTTCAATGGTTTTTACTTGCTTTTGCTTTAGAGCTAACTCCTTGATTTTTTCGTAATCTTTTGAAAAATTTGCGGTGTGTTCTTCATACCGACGAGTTATAGTAAGAAATTTAAATTTGGTTTTTCCAGTTCGACCTCTATCTGAATATACTTTTGAAATTTCATTAGCTTTTAAGTTGTACACTTGGGCACTTAAAGCTGGATCCATTTTAGTCAATTCAAAACGGGTGTCACTTGATACAGGGTTTACCAATTGTCCTCCACTAAAACGAGTTTCCTTTTCATCGGAATATTTCATAGCAGCGTCAGCGAATGAAAGCTCCCCATTTACCACTTTGGTGCGTACACTATCAATTTTAGCTTTTGCTTTATCTACGGTCGCACTTGAGACATCTGGCAACCTTAGGATATGACGTACATCTAGTTCTTGACCTTTAACTTTATCTACCATTAAAATGTGAAAACCAAATTCTGTTTCAAAAGGTTCACTCACTTCACCTTCTTGAAGAGAGAAAGCGGTATCAATAAATTCTTTGGCAAGGGGCGAATTCTTTTTAATTCCTTTATACAACCCTCCTTTTGAACTCGATCCTGGGTCTTTTGAATATAGAACGGCCTTGGTTGCAAAACTGGCCCCATTTTCTACAATATCTCGCCGAATTTCATTAAGCCTGTTAATTACATCTTGTTTGGCTTTTTCGGTGATTTCAGGTTCTATTACAATTTGTGCCACTTCTACTTCGGCACCAAAAACAGGCCTGTCTTCTTCTGGGATAGAAAAGAAAAACTCTCGAACTTCTTCTGGAGTTACTTCAACATCTTCGATAATTTTACGTTGCATTTCTTGAGCTAAGGCAATGGTTTTATTAACCTCAAATAACTCACTTCGCAATTGCCCCATATTATCTTTTCGGTAGTATTCCACTACTTTTTCTTCACTACCCAACTCACTAATCATATAGTCCATTTGCTGAGTAATCTGGTCGTTAATTTGTGCATCGGCAACCACTACACTATCAACTTTGGCGTGATGAGCGTATAGCTTATCTTCCATTAACTTACCTACCAGTTCGCAACGGGTTATATCTTTTATATCAAGTCCTTGTTGTTGCATCTCTAGATAGCCTTTATCAATATCACTATCTAAAATAACATACTCGCCTACAACAGAGCTTACTCCTTCTGCTTTAAATCGTTTAAAAGGTTTTAAGGAATCAGCTTTTTTTGTTGTTACTTTTATTGAGTCTTCAGCTTTGCCTTTTGCAACACCTGTACTGTCCACAGTAACCACTTCTTGTGCTATTGCAAAATTTGCTAATAACAAGAATATTGTCGTCAATACATTAACGCTTTTCATACGTTTCAAAGTTTTTATTTTTAAGTGCATCTTTTGTTATATCTTTTTCTAATTTTTTTATTAACTCTAGCTTTCTTTTGTTTAATATAATTTGTTCTATTGTTGGAGAAACATAAGAAAGTGGGGCTACATCGTTTGTTTTAAGAACGTCTTCAATTTTGACCAAATATACCCCTAATGAATCTTGTACTTGCGTGAAATTTGATTTTTTTAACAATTCAGACTCCTTATCTTTAAGAGCCGGAAATGTTTGCAGTAAAGCATCTTTTTTCACCCAAGTAGAATCATTGAAATTATAGTTTGTAAATTGTATGCTTCTATCTTCCAAATCTTTTCTATCCTCGGCTGTAAATCTTCTAAATTTTTCAGCAACACTATTGGAGTTTGTAAAATCTTTTGAAAGTACAATGTAACGAACTTTTATAAGCTCATCGTTCAATATAAAATTATCCTTATTTTGGGTATAAAAGTTTGTCAATTCATTTTCAGTGATAGTGCTATCCAATTGTTGTGCCACTATTGCATTTTTATAAGCTTCAGCATATAGCTCATTTTTATAATCGTTGACTAACTCTTGGTAATTATCCAAGTTTTCTTGAGATAAGTTTATTTTTGCTTGATCTATTAACAATTGTTGTGTCGCCCAACGATTAATAAAATTATTCACTAATACTGTACTATCTTCTAGTGATGCATTATCAGGCAGTATACTTTTTATATCTTCTTGATACAAATAGCTCTCGTTAACACGAGCAATAGGGGTTTGCTCGGTATCCTTTTTAAAATAATCGCAAGATACCGCAATCAATAATAATAGAAGTATTCCTATTTTCTTCATTAACCCTGTAATGCTTCTTTAACTTTATTTAATGCCTTTTTCTTAACGATCACATTATATTTTTTATGAAGACTTTCTATCCATTTTGTTTCAAGATAGTTTTGATAATCGCTTAAAACACTTCCCTTTGCCTTGTCTAGAGGCTTAATACCAGCAGGAAGAACAGCACTCACATTAATTACTATATATGAGTCGTTTTGGTGGTAAATATCTGACACTCCTTTTTTCCCTTTAAAATCTTTTGGCAACTCGCGTTCCTCTTTTTCAAAAATACCTGTGGTAAGGATTACATTTACTGTATTGTCTTTATTTAATTGGGCTTTTATTTCTTCGCCTGTTTTTCCTTTTTTGAAAAGCTTAGAAGCTTCTTGGGCTGTTTTTTCATTGGTTGCTGAAATGATCTCCACCTCATACCGTTTGTCCCATTTATAATCGTTTTTATGATTATTATAGAATTTCTGAAGTCCTACGGAATCACCTTTGGCTTTGTTCCAAACATTTCTCTCCATGAGATCGAAAATTAACAACCCATCCCGATACTCGCTTATTACCGTTGCATATTGTTCATTCTCATCCTCCAATCTATAACGAAAGTAATCTTTCAATGCTTGTGTTTCAAACTCATCATACATATCGTTAATAATCTTATACTTAGTTTTTGAAAGCTGCATTCTACGTTGGCGCTCACTAATATATTCAGCAAAATCGCTATACATCACATCTCTTTCTCCAATAGTAAAAAGTACTTTATCCTGCGATATACTTAAAGTATCGTATTTCCACTTTCTATTTGTCACACTATCAGTTACAAATTCATTAAAAAATTTGCTGTAGTCGTTATTTTGAGAAAATCCGTATTTTTCTTTTATCTTATTATTAACGGCATGACTCACTATTTTTGAGCGGCTCCCCTCTTTAACGCGTTTTTCAAGATATTCTTTTTCATCTTCAAAGGTTGGTTTGTCTTGTATTGTGTCTAACCGAATTATGTGCCAGCCAAACTCACTTTTTATTGGTTCTGAAACATCGCCTAGATTTTCTAGCTTATATGCCTCTTCTTCAAAAGCTTTAGACTTTAAATCCCCCTTTGCAAATGGAGTTAACTCTCCTCCTTTTACAGCAGAGTTTTTATCGTCTGAGTATTGCTTCGCCAGGTCTTCAAAAGACTTTCCTTGTTGTAGCATAGCATAAACTTCGTTAATGCGCTCTTCAGGATCGAAAGTTCGAGTTCCAGCATTATCTGAAATCATAATGTGTGAAACACCTCTTTTTGGTTCACGCTCACGACGATCTACCACTTTTATAATATGATAGCCATACTGTGTGCGAATAATATTTGAAATCTCACCTTTTTTTGTATTGTATGCCCCCGTTTCAAATGGATAAACCATAGAAAAGACTGAAAAATAACCTAACTTACCTGCAGTTTCTTTAGCGCCAGGCTCCTCAGAATATTGTTTTGCTAATGTTGAAAAATCTTCGCCATTAACTGCTTTTACGCGAACTTCCTCTATTTTATTATAAGCTTTCAAAGTGTCTTGCGGTACAGCATCATACCCAACGAGTATTAAGATATGGTCTGCGCTAATCATTTCTTTTCCGCGTTCGTAAGCTTCGCGAGCTAGATCTTCAGTCACTTTGTTTTCAAAAATATAATTCCTAGAAAGTTGTTCTTGATATTTTCTAAATTCATTTTTATACGAACGTGTTTCGTCCAGGTTTTGGGCATAAGCTTCGGCAGCTTTCAACTTATAATCAATAAAAAGGTCTAAATAACCATCCACGCTTTTTTGCGATTCGTCCTGCACCAAGTCTAAATTTTTATTATAAACCCGTTTAAATTCCGAAACATAAACAGGAGATCCATCAATGGTCAACAAAACCTCTTTTTTGTCTTGACCTAAAACAATGGCTGAAACCATTACCATCAAAAACAACACTATGGAATTTTTATTCATTTGTACAGTTATTTTAGTTTATTTTTTATGAAGTGTCGCAAAAGTATAAAAAAGTACTGTTAAACAAGCATGGACATGAAACGTTTTTACAAAACCCTATAGTGTATATATTTTGTTTAAATTTTGTGAAAATTGCGTACTTTAGTATTAATTATTAAAGATTATGAACTATACTGTTGAAGTTATAATTAATCTTCCCCGTGAAGTGGTTATCGAAAAAATGGATAATCCCCACAACCTAAAACATTGGCAAAAAGGATTTATACGCTATGAAGTACTTGAAGGAACGCTAGGCCAAGAAGGAGCTAAAATGAAATTAGAATACAAAATGGGAAAACGGGATATGACATTGATCGAAACTATTTTAAATCGAAATTTTCCACACGAATTTCACGCTACTTATGACGCTAAGGGCGTACATAATATTCAAAAAAATTATTTTGAAGAAATAGATAAGAACCATACTAAATGGATATCGGAAAGTGAGTTCCAATTTTCAGGCTTCGGAATGAAGCTAATGAGTTGGCTTATGCCAGGTGCTTTTAAAAAACAATCTAAAAAATACATGCAGGACTTTAAAAATTTTGCTGAAAAAGATATTTCAGTAGCTACATTAAAATAATGGAACAAGTTAAATTAATATGGGACTTTCGAGGACCGAATGCTTTAAAAATCGCAGAACATCACGTTATACATCTTAAAGAATTTACTACCGCTGAATCTTTGGAGAGCTCCACTTGCGATACGGAACAAATAAGCCCAATGCATTGCACGGCTTTTTTAATAACTCCCAAAGACAACATGGGGTTTATACGAGAACGTTTAAAACCAAATAGAGGACAACTTTATAATCCTTAATTGTAAAACAATACAAGAGTTGTAACACTGTTTTCTTTTTAAAGTCATTAAGGAGAATTTATGTAGTTTTGCGCCAAATAAAATAAAACCATGAAATATTTAAACATTATTTTTCTTTTTATCTGTATTACAGGTTTTTCACAAACAAAAGTTGGAACCATTAATGTAGATTATATTGTTTCACTAATGCCTGAATTAGAAGATGTTAAAAAAGACGTAGAAGCGTATAGCAAAACACTTGATGCTGATCTTCAAAAGAAAGTTACAGACTATAAAGCTAAAATTGAAGCTTATAAAGCGGGGGAAGCCTCCTTTACCGATGTACAAAAACAAACTAAGCAACAAGAATTAGCAGATGCAGAAAACGATATTGCTAAGTTTCAACAAAACGGTAATAAACTTATTGGTATTAAGCGCGATGATAAAATGCGTCCGGTTTATAACAAAGTAGGACAAGCTTTAGATAAAGTTGCCAAGGCAGGCAAATATACCCAAGTATTAACTGCAGATGCGTCGCTTGTGTATTTTGAAGACGAATATGACCTTACACTAGATGTACTTAAAGAATTAGGCATTACTATCCCTGAAAACGGAGAATAAGTTTTCATGCCCTACAAATAAAGGAAGCACTAAATTACCTTGAGTAATTTGGTGCTTCTTTAGTTATGGTTACATCGTGAGGATGGCTTTCATGAATACCTGAAGATGTGATTTTAATGAACTTCCCATTTTCTTTTAAACCTTCAATTGAACTAGCACCGCAATACCCCATACCAGCACGTAATCCGCCTATAAACTGTGTCATGCTTTCTACTAATTCACCTTTGTATGGTACACGACCAACAATCCCTTCTGGTACTAATTTTTTAATATCATCTTCCACATCTTGGAAATAGCGGTCTTTAGAGCCTTTTTTCATGGCTTCTACACTACCCATTCCGCGATACGATTTAAATTTTCGTCCTTCGTAAATAATTGTTTCCCCTGGAGACTCTTTTGTTCCCGCTAATAAAGAACCTAACATTACACAGTCTGCTCCAGCTGCTAATGCTTTAGGAATATCACCGGTATATCGAATACCACCATCTGCAATTACAGGAACGCCGCTTCCTTTTAGTGCTTCAGCTACTTCTAATACAGCTGAAAACTGTGGAAAGCCAACACCTGCAACAACTCGCGTAGTACAAATTGAACCAGGACCTATTCCCACTTTCACTGCATCGGCACCCGCATCGGCCAAATACTTAGCAGCTTCAGGAGTTGCTATATTACCTACAACTACATCTAATTCTGGAAATTTCTTTTTCACTTCTTTTAAAACCATCACCACACCTTTAGTATGCCCGTGAGCCGTATCTATAATTACAGCGTCAACTTGTGCATTTACCAAAGCTTCAGCGCGTTCAACAGCATCTGCGGTAACTCCTAAAGCAGCAGCCACACGTAGCCGTCCATATTGATCTTTATTGGCTGTTGGTTTTTGGGTTAACTTGGTTATATCTCTAAATGTTATTAATCCTAACAAAGTACCGTCATCTTCAACAACGGGTAGTTTTTCAATTTTGTTTTCTTGAAGAATAATCTCCGCTTCTTTTAAAGATGTTCCTTTTGCTACAGTAACTAAATTTTCAGAAGTCATTACTTCTTCTAACCTACGTTCGTAGTTTTTTTCAAAACGAAGATCTCTATTGGTAACAATTCCTATAAGTTTCCCTTCATCATCAGTAATTGGAATACCCCCAATACTGTATTCTTTCATAGTGGCTTGAGCATCGGCTACCGTAGCGCTCTTTTTTAGGGTTACCGGATCTAGAATCATTCCGCTTTCAGCACGTTTTACTTTACGCACTTCAGCAGCTTGTTGCTCGATAGTCATATTTTTATGTAAGACGCCAATTCCACCTTCGCGTGCTATGGCAATTGCCATGGCGCTTTCGGTAACAGTATCCATTGCTGCGGAAACAATAGGGACGTTTAATGTAATATTTCGAGAAAATTTAGTTTCGATAGAAACTTCTCTTGGAAGCACTTCTGAATACGCTGGTACTAAAAGTACATCGTCATACGTAAGGCCTTCTCCAAGAATTTTGTTGTCGTGTGCGGTCATTGCAATTAAATTTTTATTCCGAAAGAAACCGGAAATTAGTTACCGTTTAATTGCGTGCAAATGTACAATTAAATGTTGACTTCAACGAAGTAATAAAAAGGTTTATTTTAATTCAATCTAAAAACAAAATATACCTAATACTACTATTTAAATTGTTTCTAAAACAATACCGCTGTACTTTTAAGTAACTTAAAAAGAAAACACTATGGCAATTAGACTAGCACACAACTGTATAAACTGTGATAACTTAATGGAAGGCGATGTTTGTTCTGTTCACAAAGTAATGGTAAACACTCATTATACTTGCGATAATTTTGAAATGAAAGCAAAACTGAATGACGAGCGAAATTGTGTAACGTGCTCAAGATACGAGGAAAGCGATTGCGCTAATCCTGATAAAGCCGCACCTGGAATGTTGTGTGCTGCGTGGGCACCGCAACAGGTAAATGCATAACAAAACTAAATTATATTTAATGACCAATACCTTTAAAAACTTTTTTGGAGGTATTGATTATTAAAGTTTTATTTGTAATCCGGCGTACCAAGTTCTTGGTTGACTAGGAATAATACCTGGTCCAGGATACCCAGTTGCCCTTCTTACAAAATAACTGTTATCTAACACATTATTGATTCCCGTTTCAAATTGAAACATTTTATATTTGTAGGATAATGATAGGTCTAATATATCGTACGCCGGAATTTCCCCAATGATACCACTTTGACTTTCAAAATCACGTTCGCTATTTGTTGCATCAGTAAATTGTTTGCTTAAATAGGTATATTGAAGACTTCCTAAAAAGTTTTTATATCCAAAACTTAAACCTGTCTTAAAGTTTATTGCTGGAATGAATTCCACTTCATTGCCTTTTACATTAGTCTGCTCAGACTTTGTATATTCTGAATGAGTTAAAGCTAAATTTGAAAACAGATTTAATTTTATATTTTTTTCTTCAGAATAAAATGTATTCCAGATATTCCAATCAATAAATGTTTCGATACCATAGGTAATGGCGTCTCCAATATTTCCACGAAACCGCTCTTGTTCAATATCGCTTACTTCTCGAACAATTACTCCTAACCTATCATTGTAACCTAAGAAAAACGCTCCTAAATCATAGGACACCAACTTTCGGAATCTACCGCGAATTCCAACATCGGCTGTAAAACCCTCTTCATCAGTAATATTAGGATCTACAGTTAATGAAGGATTAGTAATACGAATGTCGTTAAAGGTGACCGAACGGTAGTTTTGACTTATATTTCCATACAACTCAACACTTTTAAAAGGCTTATAACTCAAGCCAACTCCCAGAAGAACAAAAGATCGATCAAAAGTTCTATTATCTGGTATCGTTTCATTTAAAATTGGATTTCCAGCATTATCAAGGTTTATATTTTTGTATGTACCTACACTTTCAGTTTTAATATATTCAAATCGAAAACCGGGTGTTACAGAAAACGTTTCAGAAAGATTAAAAATATTTTCTCCAAATAAAGCCAAGTTTAAGTTCGGAAACTCAAAATCACTTTGGCGCTCATAATTTGGAAATTCATTTTCAGCAAAGCTGAAGTTAGCATCACTGCCATTGGTCCCCGGACCTTGTTTACTGGTATTTTTAGATTGATAGTACTTTCCTCCTATTAAGAATACATTTTCGGTATTAAAAAGGTCATAATGGGTTAATAAACGAGCTTCGGCGCCCCAATTATTGAAGTTTCCTACTATTAATTCTCTTGGCTCCGTAAGATCATCTTGTTGTGAAACCCGATTTTGACGAAACCCCACCGATTTGCGGGAAGCATCTAATGCAAAAAGGTTTAAGCTAAAATCCGTCTTTTCTGAAAAAGTATGTTCCAACATCAACGAGTACAATTTCCAGTCCACTTCAAACCAGTTTCGGGTTCGATTACTGAACGTGGGGTCTTCTTCAAATTGCGTATCTGTCAATCCTCCAGGCTGTTGCGCTATGTAATATAAGTAACTAAATTCTCCAGTAAGCTTAGTTTTATCGGTAAGTTGATAATCTACATGTGCATAGCCGTTATAAGAATCAAATTGAGAGTTTGGCCGAAAATCGTTTCCTTTTTTATAATTAAAATAGGTATAATAGCCAAATTTGCCTACCTGTCCGCTTAAACTATTAAAACTATTGAAAAGATCGTAAGAGCCGACGGTTTGTCTAGAAACTAGTTCTATTTTTTTATTTCGATTGGGTTGTTTTAGTTTAAAATTAATAAGCCCTCCAAATTGGGTTCCGTATTGCAAAGAAGCTGCTCCCCGAACCACTTGAATTTCTCGTAATGCTTCGGCTGGTGGTGTGTAGTAACTTTCTGGATACCCTAAAACGTCTGCTGAAATATCATATCCATTTTGTCGAGTATTGAAGTTTGCTGTTCGGTTAGGGTCCAAACCACGACCACCAATATTTAATTGCAATCCCCCATCATTATTTTCGTAAATATTAAGACCAACCACTTGCGAATAGATTTGACGCGCATTTCCGGTAGCCAAATTAGCCGTTAAGTTATCCACCTGAATCACTTCGCTCTTTTTTCCGGCATAGATAGCCGTACCTTCAACGGGGCGCAATTGTTTTAAAGCAAAAATTCTATCTCTTTGTTTTTTTATAACAACTTCAGAAAGGGTTTCTCCTAAAGGCTCTAATTGAAAAGTAAGGTTTGTATCTTCAGAAACTTCTACCGTTTGTTCCAATAATTGATATTCGTAGGTGAACACGACAAAATAATACGTGCCTTCCGGTACATTATTAAATTGAAATGTTCCGTTTTCATCTGTTTTGGTTTCGTTTCCTGTATTAGAAATAAATATTTCAGCATTGGGAATAACTTCATTATCTGCAGTAGTTACTTTTCCTGAAACAGTGTGTTGCGCTCCAACCGCTATGGTTGTCAACAAAGCGATTAATACTATTAGCGTTGTTTTAAAATTATAGTCCTTTAATATCATCGTTAAATTCTAAAATCCAAGTTTTATGTTTAAATGATTCTTTTTGTTGTAATAAATCGACTGTAGGGTCAATAAACGGCTGACTCAACCGTCCGTTAAGGGCTACATAACTTTCTACATACACTTCTAGGTTTTTATGACCTTGCGATGCAAAATGATTTCCTAAAAAGTGTGCATATTCTAAAATGAAATCCGGCTGAAAACTCATTTGTTTTTCTTGAAATGTGTTTAAAAAGTCACTATTATCAACATGAAATTGTTTTCCGGTAACACTATCTTTAACTTTAAATTGAGCGTAACCAGCTTTCTCCATTAACATAACACGCCAAGAAAAGCGATAGCCTTCTTCGGTCCAAAACAATTCGTCGGGATACGCTAAATAGCGCCACGGAATAATTAATTGCAGCACCAATAAAGTGGCGACTATAGCTTTTGAAGCATATATTCTTTTCTGAAAAAATACCTTTTTAATCTTGTTATCTATTTCAGCTTTATTAATCTTAAAGATTTTTGATACAACCTGAAGTATTTTATGATGAACCGAAGCGTCAAAAAAGATTAATGCGCTTATAATCATAATGTAAGGGAACATCCCGATAGGAAATAATACGCGTGTAAGCACATGAAAAATAATTACTACAATAAAGGCAAACCAACGTGTACGTTTATACAGTAATAAAAATGGGATTGCTAAATCGTATAGAGCGCCGCTCCAACTAAAAGCATAATGTACCCATTCTTGCTGCATGAAATTCCCGAGGAAAGGAATATCATATTTTGATGGTAGCCAAATTTTTAATGGCATTGCTTTTAGCAACCAATCACTGTTTAATTTTGCCAATCCAGCATAAAGATATACAATGACGAGCATTACTTTTATTGAATCAACTGTCCAATTTGGAATGTAGAAAGAAGATTTTTTAAGGTTTTTGGCATCAAATGAAAAATAACTGTTAGCCGGTAAAAAAATCATTAAAAAACTTACACAACTAATAAAATAATAATGGTTTAGATAGGTGGTTTTATCCATCAACTCTATATACGTAAAACTTAAAAAGAAAGCTATAATAGCCATTCTATACTTAAAGCCTACAGCCACCATCAAGGCCGAAAACGCACAAATAGCAAATAAAATATAAGTATAATTACCAAGTGGTTGTACCCACTCAAAACCGTAATATGAAAAATGAAATTTAGGGGTTATGTATAATTTTTCAATCCATCCATTTGACCAAAACCGGATGATACTCACAAACATCATCACACCAAAAAAAACACGAAAGACCGCTAGAGGTGCGGCCTGTGTTTGTTTCGTGAAATATGTTTTTATTATTGTGTTCATTCACTAATCGCCATCGGCGTCTACGTAATCAACACTAATATCCATTGCTTGCAGCATATCTACTTTCATTAAAATCACATTTCGCTGCAATTCGTTGTAAGTAGTAAGCATTTTTGTATTATCATTTTCTATTTGAAGTGCGAAGTCATTATTTAATCCCTCTAAGTTACTTCTAGCAGTTTCAAACTGAGAAGTGATTAAAGCACCTAGATTTTCTCCGTTTTTAATAGTGTTTAAAAACGCTAAATAGGTTTTAAAACTTTCTCCTGTAGAAGAAGCTCCAAATTTCTTTCCTTCAAAAAAGTTTTGAGTTGCCTGTAAGGCTTCTAATGCTAATATTTTTGAAATGTCTTCTTTATAAAAAGCTTCTACTTTTTCAGGAAGCGGATCATTAGAGAAAACTCCAGCCGGAATTCCAACTTTTCCTGCTCTAAGTGCTTTTTCGTAATAGAAAACATAATCGTTTGCTAGTTTATCTACAGAACCTGATGCAGAAGAACTTGTGTTATCAACAAACGTATCTCGGTAGCCGTTATTCCAGTCACTTAAGACTGTTTCGGTTAAGGTTGAAATAGTTTCGGCTAATGTATTTAAATACACTTTATAATCTTCAGCGTTTTCATTAATAGTGTAAAAAGCAACTATTTCTTCATCTGAAGAAGCTAAACCATTTATTAAATAATCTATTGCTGGAAATCCTTGCGCATCGATAGTAGAAGGCAATGATAAATCATAGGTTCCGGTAGCGATTAAATCATCAATTTCTGAAGCATTGGTAGGATATACATTTATTCGGTTACGATAATTTAAAGCTTCAGCTTTGCCGATTTCAAACATAGAAACATGTTGAAAAGCCACGTAAGCCTCTTCCCAAGTTTCGCGCAATTGCTGTAGTGTTCCAATTGTAGGGTTTTCAGTAAAAGTAGTCGTAGCTGTAACTAAGCTATTTGTTTCCGTATTAAAAGCAGTATAAGAAGGCACAATAATATTATCGGCCCAATTAACTAATAAAGCTTGACGGTCAAAGTTATCATTGTTTTCTTCTTCTGTTGCTGTGCTATCATCGCTAGAACACGCCACTAAAAGGAGAATAAAGCTTAGGGTAAATAACGCTCTTTTAATCATCTTTTTCTTTTTCATTTTTCGGTTTGCAAAAGTAGCAAAAACAATCGGCTTAATTTATAAACCGATTGTTTTGCTTTAAATAACCTTTTAGTTTGCAGCTTGTTCTACAGTAAAATCAAAAGCCATTGCAATTGTTTCTGAAATACTATCTAAAGTTTCAGGAGTTACATCCCAAAAACCATTTCCTTCTAGTAATTGAGTTTTAAAAGTTTCTAATTCAGAAGAAGAAACGTATGGCGCTCCTGTATTTGGGTTATTCGTAAAACGAAGACTGTACATAAAACCATACCCTTCAGAAAGGTCGTGAAAAGCTGCGCCCATATTATCCTCTGCTATTGCTTGCTTTCCAGCTTGTAAATAGTAAACCGCACGCACTGCAATGATGGTCGAAATCCCTTCTTTAATCATAGTAACCTGCTCATCTCTTAATTCATAATCACCTGCTACTATTGCAGCACGACCTGTTTTAAAAGCTTCAAAAATATTTTGAGCTATCCCCGCAAAGTCTTCATCATTATTAACAACCCCTAAATAATTAAACAATAAATGGTCGTCACTTACCCCTAAAGCACTATTTGGGTCCGCAGTTGGAATGGAAGAATCTCCATAAAGGTATCCATAAGCTTCATCCCATTTATGCTCCATAGTTGTATAATTATTATCACCATCAAGCATTAAATTATCATTATCCTCTCTATTGGAAGCTTCATCTAATACAGCAGTTGATAGATAATTATTTAACATTTGATCTGCCAATAAAGCACCCATTATTCCTTTAGCAAAAGCTTGGTTTAATTCCAATCCTTTACCAGTAACATACCTTGCGGAAGAGCCATCGGCAATTTGACCTGCAACACCTGCTGTAGCTGCAGCATTTTCATTAGGAAATACTTCATTTACTTGTTGAGAAATAAAAGATTCAAAGTCGGCTTTTATTTCTGCACTTTCTGCAACGTTTGCTGAAAAATAATCTACTGAAGCTGCTGTTTTGCTTTTTATATTTTTTCCTGATGCATTCAATTCTGAATTATCAAAATCGTTAGCACCTTCTACGTGAGCAAACATGTTTAAAAGAGATTCTTCGGTTGCTGAATCAAAATCTTTAAAAGAACCTATTAACTCTGCTGTCATCTGTAAGCGAGTGGTTTGGCCAGAATACTGAACTGTGGTTTCTCCTCCTCGTTCAAAGACATAATTTGTAGGAACTTCGATATCTTGTTGAACATCACCAGCTTCATCATCAGATGAACAGGAAGCCAATACAAGACTCATAATAATTGTGGGGTAAAATAATCTTTTCATTAAACTCTATTTAGACTTGTTATAAATAATTGGTTTTTCGAAATGCAAATATAAATGAGAGAAAGCATCCCAACAACTTTATTTAGATTAAATTTAAATAAAAGCTTATAAGTTTTATTGAAAAAATAGAAATTAACTACTTAGAGGAAACCTGTAATTGGCTTTTATATTGAAGGCGGACTAGTGCTGCCCATTGTAGAATCAAATTTTGCTCTGTTTCGGTTAAATCACCATGAACCCAAGTGTATTCATTTAAAGGCATTTCTCCCTCTTCAACCATCTCAATCAATTCTTCCATTTTATGGTCTTTTTTCTTGATAGAATACGAATCCCAAACAGATACATTGAAATGGCCTTTTCCATGTTCAATATGCTCATCTAACCAAAAGGAAAATGGAGCTATTTCAGAATACCAAGGATATTGAGTTTGATTACTATGGCAATCGTAACAGTTTTCTTTTAATAATAAAGCTACCTCAGCAGAAGGCTTTGTTTCTTTTTCAAAAAAGATCACACTCTCATAGCCATCATTGTTCTTTTCTGGACGAACAAATTGAATGATTACTAGAGCCACTAATAATACAATAAGAATGTACTTTACTATTTTCATAGGCTATAAAAATTAAGCCGTAAAACTAAGAATTTCTTTATAAGATTCGCAAAAAATTAAAAATTAAGTGGTTAAATAGATTTTAAATAGCTGATTAATGATTTTCTGATATCGAAAGCCAGTTCATTTTCCTCTGGCTCGTATATTTTTACCACACCTCCATTGTTTTCGGTTAAAAACGGAATGTCTAACCCTTTTAAAAGAAAATCACTTAATGCAATTGTATATGTTTTTTTGTAATTAATAGTTTTTCCTCCTATTAACCAATCTCCTGATGTGTTTTGTGAAATTTTATAGCGTTGAAGATAAGCTCCGTTTCCACGTTGTGATTTTCCGTAGTCTAACACTTCTTTTAGTAACTCACCTTTCATATCTACTTTTAAAACGCTGCCTCCAAAAGGCAAGACTCTAAAAACATCCACACTAGTTAAACTACCAGAAAGCATATCGTCCACTCGAAAAGAGCCTCCATTAACCAATGCTGCATCTACTTTATAATTATATGCAAAGGCCATAGATTCTGTTACTTTATCACCTAAATTGGTTTGTATACTTCTGTTTGCACTATCTGTTCCGTCTAAGGGCGTCTTTGGCCTGTAAATAACTTCATTGGTGTTAGATACTACTTTTGAAAGTTCTGTATCCAATACTTCATTCCATTTTTTAACTAACCTATCTACATTAGACTGTAACGGCACTTTCTCATCTAAATACATAATCTTAGAGTTTACATATAATACTTGTGTACGAAGATTATAAACTAATGTATGTATGTACATGGAAATAGCATTGGCGTCCGCTTTAGCAATAACTGTATTACCTTCTCTTTCTAAATTACTTACGTGCTCATGACCACCCATTATCAATGGAATTCCTGGTAATTCTTTAGCTAATTCATGGTCTTGGTCTATCGTTAAATGGGTTAACCCTATTACAAAATCTACTTTTGGATACACCAAATCGTGAGCCCGCTTAGCTTGCTTATAAATATTACCATAATGGACGTATTCTTTAGGGTTTGAATCTAAGGTCAAACCAATAAAACCAAATCGTACTTCATTCCCTAAAGAGTCTTTTACAAAAAGGGTTTTATAGTCTGAAATAGGCTCTTTTCCCATTTCTAATTTTGTTTCAAAAGGGCGTTTTGTGCCATCTGGTGTCACATGGAGTACATTTGAAGAAACCCAAGGGAATGTAGACTCATCAAGACGTTTTTGTAATTCTTCTTCGGTAAGGTCAAATTCATGATTCCCAAAAGTCACCAAATCAAAGTCCATAGCATTCATTACTTCAACCATTTGCTTACCCTTAATTGGTTCTCCATCTTTTTTTAAATTACCCAGCAAGGATGGATTTAAAAAATCTCCCGCCATAAATAAAAAAGTATTTGGATTTCGCTCTTTAATAGAATCTCGAACATAAGCAACACGAGCCATACCGCCGTATTTACCACCTTGCAATGGTGCTATCTCATAAACATCATTAATCTGTAAGAACTTAATGGTCACAATTCCTTTTCCGAAGAAAGGCTCTTCCTGTATAGGCTCTAAAATATTGCAGCCAACCAATAAGAAAAATGCAAAAAAAGGCATTACTAGTAATCGTTTTTTCATGCTAATGATATTTATTAAATATTTTAGTTGCTTCATTATAGGCACTTTCAAATGCCATTGGGTTTACATTGCAATTAGCTTTTATAGTAGTGAAATAACTTAACATCTTCTCAGTTGGCATATTTCCTGTTAATTCATCTTTGGCCATTGGGCACCCCCCAAAACCTTGTATAGCACCATCAAATCTAAAACAACCAGCTTTGTATGCAGCATCTATTTTTTCATGCCACAACGCGGGGGTTGTATGTAAATGAGCTCCAAACTCAATATGGGGATAATGAGGGATTAAATTTGAAAACAAATAGTCAATGATATCGGGTGTTGAGGAACCTACCGTATCGCTTAATGATAAGATTTTAACACCCATGGCTGACAATTTTTCGGTCCAATCTGCTACAATCTCAACATTCCAAGGGTCTCCGTAGGGATTACCGAAACCCATTGATAAATAAGCAACTACTTGTTTATCGTTTGCATTGGCCAAATTAAGAATTTCTTTCAAAATATCAAGCGATTGGGCAATAGTTTTATGGGTGTTTCGCATTTGGAAGTTTTCCGAAATGGAAAAAGGATACCCCAAATAATCAATTTCTGGGAATTTTACTGCATCCTCTGCCCCTCGAACATTCGCAACAATTGACAATAATTTACTATCGGTTTTAGAAAGGTCTAGCTGCGAGAGCACTTCGGCTGTATCCTTCATTTGTGGAATTGCCTTGGGCGAAACAAAACTTCCGAAATCTATAGTATCAAAGCCACACCGCAATAGCGACTGTATATATTGAACCTTACTTTGAGTTGGCACCCAATCCTTTATCCCTTGCATGGCGTCTCTAGGACACTCTATTAGTTTGATTTTTTGCATTACTTCAAAGATAATAGATTTTAAAATGCAATCTCAAGCTTTTTATAATTCTGACTATGGAATTAAAATAAAAATGGCTATACCGATAAAAACTACTACCTGCAACCACTTTAAAACTATACCAACTGATTTATGCTTCAATATATAAGATGAAATACTACCTGCTAGAAAAGCTATTAATCCAAAAACCAAAAATGAAACTACCATAAAAATAATACCTAAAATATAAAATTGACTTACGGTATTTTCAGTTTCATTCCAGAGAAAAGCTGGAAAGAAAGCTAGAAAGAAAATCATTACTTTAGGATTCACCAAATTCATAATAACCCCTTGTTTAAATAGTTGACCATTTGTTTTTGTTGGTGTTCTATTTGTTTTTCCTTCTGAAGCAACAGGAACGGCAATTGTTGCATCACTTTTAAAAACAACGTAAGCTAAATACAGTAAATACAGAGCACCTAGCACCTTAACTCCATAAAATAAAGCTGGGGAAGTTGTAATGATTGCTGAAAGACCAAAAGCTAAAAAAGTAGTATGCACAATACAACCTGTAACCAAACCCGCAGTAGTAGCAATTCCGCTTTTTACTCCATTAACCAACGATTGCGTTAACACATAGATATTGTCTGGTCCTGGTGAAAATGCCAAAGCCACGGTAGCTAATGCAAAAGATAGTAGGTTTTCTATCATAAAGGTTATTGGTCTAAAATAGCCTTGTTTATATCTTTAATCAATTGGGGGCCTTCGTATATAAAACCAGTGTACAACTGTACCAAGCTTGCACCAGCTTCTAGTTTTTCCAAAGCATCTTCAGGGCTATGGATCCCTCCTACTCCAATTATTGGAAAACCTTTCTTACTTTTTTCTGAAAGAAACCGAATCACTTCAGTAGAGCGGTTTGTTAATGGTTTACCACTCAAACCTCCCATTTCGGTTTTGTTTTCTGAAACAAGACCTTCTCTTGAAATAGTTGTATTGGTTGCAATAATCCCATCTATTTTTGTTTCTGAAACAATGTCTATAATATCCAACAATTGTCCGTCTGTCAAATCTGGGGCTATTTTCAACAATATTGACTTGACTTCAACTCCTCTTAACTTAAAGAATTCTTCTCTTTTTAAAACAAGTGTTTTAAGTAGTTTTGTTAATGGTTCTTTATCTTGTAATGCTCTTAAATTTGGCGTGTTTGGTGAACTTACATTTACCACAAAATAATCTACATAATCAAAGAGAGCCTCAAAGCAGGTTACATAATCATCAACTGCATTTTCATTGGGTGTCACCTTGTTTTTACCTATGTTTCCACCAATAAGTACATGACCTCGCTCAGCCACTGGGTAGTTTTTTTTAAGCCTTTCAACCGCTTCTTTTACCCCACCATTGTTAAATCCCATTCTATTGATAATCGCACTATCTTTCTTTAAACGGAATAACCGTTTTTTAGGGTTTCCTTCTTGGGGTTTTGGGGTAACGGTGCCTATCTCAATAAACCCAAAGCCTAAATTTGAAAGCTCCTTGTACAATTTAGCATCTTTATCAAAACCAGCTGCTAATCCCACTGGATTAGGAAATTTAAGTCCGAAGACCTCCCGCTCCAATCTTTTATCGTTTACTTTATAAGTATTTCGAAAAGCTCCACCAAATCCTATTTTGTGGAAAAAGCGAATCATTTTAAAAGTAAAGTGGTGTACTTTTTCAGGATCAGATTGAAAAAGAATTGGACGGATTATAGATTTGTACATAGATAAAAGGAATATGCGGCAAAAATAGCAAGAAAGAATGTAATGGTTATTTTGATTATGCTTTAATTTGTAATGCAAAAAAGAAAAATTATGATAGATAAACAACACCTTATTGATCGCTTTTTCAGCTACGTTACTGTTGATACGGAAAGTGACCCAGAAAGCGACAGCACGCCTAGCACCGAAAAACAATGGAATCTTGCCAATGCATTGGCTAAAGAGTTAAAACAGATTGGCCTAGAAGACGTTACCATAGACGATAACGCTTATATTATGGCAACCCTACCTTCAAACGTGGATCACGAGGTTCCTACTATTGGTTTCGTATCACATTTTGACACATCGCCAGACTTTACAGGTGCCAACGTAAATCCGCAGATCGTTGAAAATTATGATGGAAAAGATATCGTTTTAAACGCTGATAAGGATATAGTACTCTCTCCAGATGAGTTTGATGATCTTTTACTTTACAAAGGGCAAACATTAATCACTACAGATGGTACTACCTTATTAGGGGCAGATGATAAAGCAGGAGTTGCTGAGATTGTTTCGGCCATGGAATATTTAGTAAATCATCCCGAAATAAAACACGGAAAAATACGAGTTGGCTTTACTCCCGATGAAGAAATTGGCCGTGGTGCTCATAAATTTGATGTGGAAAAGTTTGGTGCTGAATGGGCTTACACCATGGACGGTAGCCAAATTGGTGAATTAGAATATGAAAATTTCAATGCTGCTGGAGCCGTTGTAACTGTTAAAGGTAAAATTGTTCATCCTGGAACAGCCAAGGGAAAAATGATTAACAGTATGTACATTGCAACAGATTATATTAACTCATTACCTAGAATGGAAACACCCGAACATACAGAAGGTCGCGAAGGTTTTTTCCATCTACAGAGTGTAAATGGAGAAGTAGACGGCACAAAGCTACAGTATATTATACGGGATCACGATAAAGACCATTTTGAAGCTCGAAAAGAAATGATGGTTAAATTAGCAGATGAAATTAATGCTCAGCACGAAAAAGAATTGATTACGATTGAAATAAAAGATCAATACTTTAATATGCGTGAAAAAATTGAACCTGTAATGCACATAGTTGATCTTGCCGAAGAAGCAATGAAGAAAGCAAGCATTAAACCTATTATTAAACCCATAAGAGGCGGTACAGATGGTTCTCAACTAAGCTTTATGGGCTTGCCTTGCCCCAATATTTTTGCTGGCGGACACAACTTCCACGGTCGTTATGAATATGTACCGGTAGAGAATATGCAAAAGGCTATAGAAGTAATTGTAAACATTGCTCAATTGCTAGCAGAAAAGGAAAGATAAAAAGAAGTAGAAACGATCGTATTTGGGGCTGAGCGGAGTCGAAGCCACAAATAACGTGAACAAACAAAAAACCCCACAACAATTGAAGTTGTGGGGTTTTTATATTCAGTTAAGATAAAACTATTTCTTTTCCTTCTTAGCAGGAGTCTGAGGAGCATTTAACTTTTCGCTCATCTCCATAGAAAGGGCAGAACGCTCAAATTTCATTTTACCAGCACCAGTTTCGATAATACAGGTACCATCATCATTTAAGTCTAAAATTTTACCGTGCATTCCGCTTTTGGTGATTACCTTATCCCCTTTATTAATTTCTTTAGCAAACTTTTTTTCTTGTTTTTGCTTTTTCATTTGCGGACGAATTAAAAAAAGATACATCACTGCAAACAATAAGATAATAGGGAGAAAGCCTTGAATTTGTTCCATAAAAATAGTCTATTCTTTTAATTTATAAATTAGCTTGTTTTAAGCATATTTTGACCTTCACCACCATTGTTAGGCGTTACAAAGGCTTTAATTTTTAAGGTCTCTTTTCCTTTTTCAGTATTAGCAACAATAGTTACAGTTTTACTAACTTGGTTAACACCACTACCATCGTATTTAACTAGAAGTGTTCCATCTTCACCAGGTGCAATTGCTTCTTTTGAATATTCTGGTACAGTACAACCACAGCTACTTGTAGCATTAACAATTACCAAAGGAGCATCGCCAGTGTTAGTGAACTTAAATTCGTGCTCTACTTTCTCGCCTTTAGCAATAGTTCCAAAGTCAAAGTCTGTTTTGTCAAATTTCATTACCGGAAATTTAGATGCATCTGCATCACGGTCTGCAGCTGCTGCTACATTTTCTTCATTTACTTTATCTGAAGCTTTTTCTTTACATGATGTAAATGCAAAAGCAGATAATACAGCTAAAATTAAAATCGATTTTTTCATAGTATTTATATATTTTATGTTTAAGCGCCGCTAAAATACTTATTTTTTTACTTCTATTGAAGGCCTCGGCCCATTTTATTAAGCTTCCCTTCTTTAGTATACTCTTTTACCAGTTTATCCAGTATTCCATTAATAAAGCTACTACTTTTAGGTGTTGAGTACTCTTTCGATATTTCAAGACACTCATTAATAGTGGCACGCTCCGGAATAGAAGGAAAATACAGGAATTCAGATATACCTATTTTAAGGATAATCATATCAATATCTGCAATACGATCTTTATCCCAATTTGGTGTTTTGCCGTCTATTTCATTATCTAGCTTTTCATTGTTCAGTACTACTTTCCGAAGTAGTTTTAAAGCAAACTCTCGGTCATCATCATTTTTATACAATGATGGAACCAAAATAGTAGCTACATTTTTTTCTGAAATTTTAGAGAGCATTTTCACCATTGCTGTATTCACCAATGGAAAATCATCCAACCACGTTAAGCGTTTATCTTCCAAATAGTCGTAAAGCTTTTCGTCGGGAGCTACTACTTCTTTATAAAACTTAACAATAAAATCCCTATCCTCTTTAAATGAAACTTCCTTTTTAGAAATATACTCTTGATAAAAATCTTTCTCTTTTAATGCATTGAATATAATGTTGATATATTCATTGTCATCTTGCCAATAATTCAGTTTTTTATTCTTCAGTATTTCAGCAAGTTCTGGATTTGCTTCAATTAGCTGAATCACCGTATTATCAACAAAATTACGATTGGGATTTTTTTCTTCGGCTGTTGCCAAATGTTTTTGTTGCGATTTCTGAAGGAAGTTTTCAGCGTGATCCTTTACTTCAACCATTAATTGAAGCAGCAAAACATACAAGTCTTGCATTTGATCCATGCTGTACAATAGAAATTTTTCCTGCTTGTCAAGGTCTTGGTGTTCACTTTGAAAAAAAGCGTAAGTTGATTGTAAAACTTTGACTCTAATATGTCTTCTTGTGAGCATATTTTAAAATAAAGAACATTTATAAATAAACAACGCACAAGCTTATTCTTGTGCGTTGCAAATATACTATTTTAATATAGTTAAAAACTACATTTTCTCTTTTCTTGCCGCTATTCTAGCGTTTGCCATATCAAAGGCTGCTTGGTGTGTAGTAACATCTTTACTCTCAGCATTCTTTAATATTTCAAGTGTCGTGTTGAAGATATTTTCGGTCTTACGGATTATCTCTTGACGACCGTAGTTTTCCAACTCGGCATATACATTTATAATACCACCGGCATTAATTAAAAAGTCTGGTGCATAAACAATACCTTTTTCACGTAACTGTAAACCGTGTTTTTGCTCTTCGGCTAACTGGTTGTTAGCTGCTCCTGCAATCACTTTAGCTTTAAGTTGGTTTATGGTTTGGTCGTTTACGGTTGCTCCAAGGGCACAAGGTGCATAAATATCCATTTCTTCTGCATAGATATTATCGCCTTCATAGATAGTTGCACTATACTTATCGCGAACTTCTTCCAAACGTTCTTGGTTAATATCTGTAATATACACTTTAGCTCCCTCGTTAGTAAGGTTTTCTACCAAAGCTTCTCCTACATTTCCAATTCCTTGAACATATACTACACGATCTTCTAATATGTCAGATCCGAAAGCATACTTTGCAGCTGCTTTCATACCCATAAACACACCATACGCAGTAATAGGAGATGGATTTCCTGCTCCACCTAACGTTTCAGAAATACCTGTAACATAAGGTGTCACTGAACGTACAAGATCCATGTCGCCTGTTGTCATCCCAATATCTTCCGCTGTTATGTACTTACCACTTAATGAGTGAACAAACTCACCAAAGCGTTTCATTAGTTCTGGTGTTTTTTGCGTTTTAGCATCACCAATAATCACAGCTTTTCCTCCTCCTAAGTTTAACCCAGTAATAGCAGATTTAAAAGTCATACCTCGAGATAGGCGAAGCACATCGTTCAAGGCTTCCCATTCACTCGTGTATTGCCACATTCTAGTACCTCCAAGTGCAGGTCCTAAAACCGTATTGTGGATACCAATTATTGCTTTTAATCCTGTATCTTTGTCGTTGCAAAAAACGATTTGCTCGTGATTGTCGAAAGACATTTGCCCGAAAACAGGGTCTACTTTTTGAAGTTCATTTGTATTTAATACTTCAGTCACCATAATATTTTTGTTTTTTATGCATCCCTTAAAAAGGACGTGCAAAAATACGAGTTTATTGATAATCACACAAAGAATTTATAGCTAAAAGAAGAATTTGTTAATAAATTTCAGACCATTAAATGAAAGAGCTACAATATCTCAATCAATATTTTATAAAATACCGAGGCCGTCTTTTGGCGGGGCTTTTAATTACAATAGCCGCAACTATTTTCACTATTGTTGTCCCAAAAAAAATTGGGGATTCTGTAGATGTGGTTCGTGCTTATATAAATGATGATATTACAGATCTTGCATATGTAAAGAGTGAGTTGCTACAAAACATTCTATTAATTGTTGGCGCCACGTTACTTTCGGCTTTTTTCACGTTCTTAATGCGACAAACAATTATTGTTGTCTCACGGCATGTAGAATACGACCTTAAAAACAGAATATTTCAGCAATACGAACGACTTTCACTGAGTTTTTACAAACAAAATAGAACAGGTGATTTAATGAACCGTATTAGTGAAGATGTGTCTAAGGTGCGCTTATATGTGGGTCCTGCAGTGATGTATAGCACTAGAACAATAACGCTTTTTGTGGTAGCTATAAGCTATATGTTTTACACCGCTCCCGTACTTACAGCATACGCCGTGGCTCCATTACCCATACTTTCAGTGCTTATTTATAAACTAAGTGTTGAAATAAACAAAAAAAGTACAGCTGTTCAACAATACCTATCAAAACTCACCTCCTTTACACAAGAAAGTTTTAGCGGGGTGGCTGTAATTAAAGCCTACGGAATTGAACCACGAACTAATGAAAATTTTGCTGATTTAGCTGAAGGTAGCCGCGAAAAAAACATAGACCTAGCTAAGGTACAAGCACTTTTTTTCCCGTTGATGATTTTATTGATTGGTGCCAGTAATATTTTGGTGATTTATATAGGTGGACAACGTTTTATAGATGGAAAAATTGAAGTAGGAACGATTGTCGAGTTTTTAATTTATGTAAATATGCTAACGTGGCCCGTAGCGGTTGTAGGCTTTGTAAGCTCGATGATACAACGTGCAGAAGCTTCGCAAAAACGAATTAATGAATTTTTAAGTGAAGAACCTGAGATTACAAATCAAACTGCAAAAGAAACTCCTATTCGCGGAAAAATAGCGTTTGAAAATTTATCTTACACCTATCCAGATACCAATATCACGGCTTTAAAAAATGTTTCATTTATTGTAAATCCAGGAGAAACTCTTTCTATAATTGGGCATACAGGCTCTGGTAAATCGACCATACTTGAGTTGATTGGTCGATTGTATGATGTACAACAAGGCTCATTAAAAATTGACGATATCCCTGTTAAACAACTAAACTTAGATAATTTGCGAGGCAGCATTGGTTATGTTCCTCAAGATGCATTTCTATTTAGCGACAGCATTAAAAACAACATTCGCTTTGGTAAAGAAGAGGCCGATGAAGCTGAAGTTATTCAAGCTGCTAAAAGAGCTGCCGTGCACAAAAATATAATAGGGTTTAGTAAAGGATATGATACGGTTTTAGGAGAACGCGGCATTACCCTTAGTGGTGGGCAAAAGCAAAGAGTATCTATAGCCCGTGCAATTATTAAGGATCCACAAATACTATTGTTTGATGATTGCCTCTCTGCAGTAGATACTGAAACGGAAGAAGAAATCTTAAATAATTTGCACGAAATTTCCCAAGATAAAACAACGATTATTGTAAGTCACCGAATTTCTTCAGCCAAGAATGCTGACAAAACAATCGTATTAGATGAAGGGAAAATAATTCAGCAAGGCACTCATAATCAACTTATAAAAGAAGAAGGGTACTATAAAGAATTGTATGCAAAACAACTTTCAGAAAAAGAAATGTAATGAATACTTGTCATATATCTATTTTTTTTAGATTTTTGGAAAAACTTAACAAAAATTAAAACTAATGAGCGAGCAGCATACGATGGAGCAAGAAGAAATACAGTCTAAAGTGATGCGAGCGGGAAGACGCACGTATTTTTTTGATGTAAGAGCTACAAAAGCAGGAGATTATTACCTAACAATAACCGAAAGCAAGAAGTTTACAAACGACGATGGATCGTACCATTACAAGAAGCATAAAATTTATTTGTATAAAGAAGATTTTCAAGACTTTAGAGACAATCTTGAGGAAATGACCGATTTTATCATTAATGAGAAAGGTGAAGAAGTAATTAGCGAACGTCACCAAAAAAATTATAAAAAAGATGAGGAAGAAGAAACCAATCAAGTGGATTCTGCAGCCTCTGATTTTACCGATGTAAGTTTTGACGATATATAAACAAACTCAGGTTTAAAAATATATTAAAAGCCGTCCCTACAACAGGGGCGGTTTTATTTTTTAAACTTAAATTTCACTATTTTGCAACCGTGAAAATAGCCATAGTCATACTAAATTGGAATGGAAAACAACTGCTAGAAACTTTTCTACCTTCTGTATTGTCATTTTCTAAAGAAGCAACAGTTTATGTAGCTGATAATGCCTCGACTGATGATTCAGTTTCATTTCTTACAGAAAACTTTCCTGAAGTTAACATTATACAAAATAAAACAAACGGCGGATATGCCAAAGGTTATAACGAAGCTCTTAAAAATCTAGAAGAAGATATTCTTGTATTGCTAAACAGTGACGTAGAAGTAACCCAAAACTGGCTCTCCCCTATTACTGAAGCTTTTAAAACAACCCCTAACCTTGTCGCTGCACAACCTAAAATACTCGACTATAAAAATAAAGACTATTTTGAATATGCTGGTGCAGCCGGTGGATATATTGACAAACTAGGATATCCTTTTTGTAGGGGCCGTATTTTTAATACCATTGAAAAGGATACAGGTCAATATAATGACGAGAAAACAATTTTTTGGGCCAGTGGCGCCTGCTTGTTTATAAAAAAAGATGCTTTTGAAAAAGCTAATGGTTTTGATGAAGACTTTTTTGCACACCAAGAGGAAATCGATCTTTGTTGGAGGTTGCAAAGTAATGGAGGAGTAATTAAATATATAGGAACTTCAAAAGTATATCATGTGGGTGGTGCAACACTCGCTACTGAGAATCCAAAAAAAACGTTTTATAATTTCAGAAACACCTTACTTATGTTACTTAAAAACATAAAAGGTCCAAAGGTTTTTTTCATACTTTTAATCAGGATGCTTTTAGATGGTTTAGCTGCAATCCAATTTTTAATACAAGGGAAATTTAAGCACATTGGAGCAATTTTTAAAGCACACTTAAGTTTTTACACTCTTTTTTATACTTTTCTGAAAAAGAGAAAATTATACGCTTCTAATTTTGAATATTTCAACAAAAAATCTGTTGTTTGGTCTTATTTTGCCCGAAATAAGCGACGTTTTAACGACCTCTGATAAATTTTACTTAAAGTATTGTTAATCGTTACTACGCTACTCTTGCTTTTAATAATTTTGGGTAACAATTTAAACAAGATAATTATGAAAAAAATATTGATTCTGGCTGCTTGCTCTGGTCTTCTGTTTACTTCGTGTGTTTCAAAAAAGAAATATGCTGACTTACAGGACAAGCAAGAAAAAACACAAGATTTATTGAACACTGCAACCGTAAAACTTAACGATTGCCTTTCCGAAAAATCGGGATTAGAAGCATCAAACAACTCTCTAAGAAGCCAAGTAGCATCATTAAATGCTACGAATGGTGATTTAATTAAGCAAATTGGTGACTTTACAGATCTTACAAGAAAAGGTGCCTCAAACTTAGAAAAATCATTAGAAAGTTTAAAAGAGAAAGATCTTACCATACGTAAGTTACAAGATGCAGTTACTCGTCGTGACTCTGTAAACCTTGCATTAGTTCAAAGCTTAAAAGGTGCCATTGGTAACTTAGATGATGAGGACATTGAAATAAGTGTTGAAAAAGGAGTAGTTTTTGTTAATATTTCGGACAAGTTATTGTTCCGAAGTGGAAGCTACCAAATTACTAGTAAAGCCCGTCAGGTACTTGGAAAAGTAGCTACTGTTGTTAAGGCGAAACCAGATTTTGAATTTTTAGTTGAAGGTCACACAGATACTGATCCTATTAGTACAGGATGTATTCAAGATAACTGGGATTTAAGTGTACTTCGTGCTACAGCTGTAGTAAGAACATTACAAGATGACTTTGGCGTTGCTCCAGCTCGTATGACAGCTGGTGGACGTAGTGAATATGTTCCTTTAGCTGGTAATGACACATCTGATGGTAAATCTAAAAACCGTAGAACGCGAATTGTAGTACTACCTAAAATCGATCAATTTTATAATATGATCGAAGATGGATTGAAAGACCCAAAAATTAACTAAGGTTACAAAATCTTAAAATAATTTAAAACCCGGCAAGTTGCCGGGTTTTTTTAGCTACATTAGTAATAACAATGAAACAAGAAGAAAATATCATTGAAAAATTTTATCAAGCTTTTGAGCATTTAGATGCTGAGCGCATGGTAGAAACATATCACGACGATGTAACTTTTGAAGATCCCGCTTTCGGGATATTACGGGGAGAAAAAGCAAAAAATATGTGGCGCATGTTGTGTAGTTCGCAACAAGGAAAAGATTTTAAAATAAAAACTACGCATATAGAATACACACCTGAAAAAGGAACAGCCCGTTGGGAAGCCTATTATACCTTCGGAAAAAAAGGCAGAAAAGTGCACAATGTTATCAATGCCAAATTTGAATTTAAAGACGGGAAGATTATCAACCATCTAGATAGCTTTAATCTCTACAAATGGTCTAAACAATCTATGGGTGTTACTGGTTTTTTATTAGGCTGGACAGCTTTTTTTAAGAAGAAATTAAATAAACAAACCAACATACGACTCACCGAGTTTGAAGAAAAAAACAATAAGAAATAAAACCATGGAATCAATAACAACCAATTGGACACGAGAAGAATTAAAAGCTTATATCTTATTATATTGTGCGCACGCAGATTTTATTGAAACCAAAGAAGAAGTAGACTATATAAAATCTAAAGTAAGCAATGTCGATTATAAAAAAATTCACAATGAATTTGAGAAAGACAGTGATTATGAAAGTGTTCAAAAAATTGAATACACAATAGAAAAGTACAACTACACCAAAAAGGAAATAGACTCCTTATTCAAGCGCATTAAAGAGCTTTTTTATATAGATGATGAATTCACTGCAGCCGAACAAAGTATTTTTATTGGCCTTAAACATTTATTAGGGGATAATTAAATTTCCAAGCTTCCTTTTCCTTCCCGTATCAATACAGGTTCGTCACCTGTTAAATCAATAACGGTTGAAGGTACGTTATCTCCATAACCACCATCGACCACTACGTCTACTAATTTCTCCCACTTTTCAAAAATAAGTTCAGGATCGGTTGTATACTCTATCACTTCATCTTCATCTTTTATGGATGTTGAAACAATCGGATTTCCTAATTCTCTTACTATAGCACGGGTTATATTATTATTTGGCACCCGTATTCCCACTTCTTTTTTCTTTTTAAAAACAGTAGGAAGATTATTGTTCCCAGGTAGTATAAATGTGTAAGGCCCTGGCAATGCTCGTTTTAAAATCTTAAATGTAGAGGTGTTAATTTGTCGAACGTAATCTGATAGGTTGCTTAAATCTTCACAAACAAAAGAAAAATTAGCCTTTTCAAGCTTTACTCCTTTTAACTGAGCAACCCGTTCTAAAGCCCTATTATCTGTAATATCGCATCCTAATGCGTACACAGTATCACTAGGGTAAATAACCAAACCTCCATCCCTAATTATTTTTACAATTCTTTTTACTTCTTTTGGGTTTGGGTTGTCTTCGTATAATTTGATAAATTCTGCCATAGTACCATTTTTAGGGTATTATAAAAATACTTTTATTCTTCTTATATTCAAAATATTATTAATTATCACATTAAAAAAATTAGATAATAAGTTATATACAATGTCTTAGTTAATTAAGCGTTGTATGTTAATAATACCTTGAAACAGTTTTTATATGAAGCGAAGCTTTCTTACTACTATCTTTTTAACACTGAGCCTATTTTTCATGGCTTGTAGTGATGAAAACAAACCTACTTTTGAAGATGAACAAACATTGGATGAGGAAACCCAACTAAATGTTTCATACGGCGACAATCCACAACAAAAGTATGATCTCTACCTACCAGAAGGACGTTCTTCTGAAAAAACGAAAGTAATCATACTTATTCACGGTGGGGGCTGGATAGATGGTGATAAGGAAGATATGAGTGAGTATATACCAATTCTGAAAGAAAAGCACCCAGACCACGCCATAGTAAATATAAACTATGTATTAGCAAACCCACCTTCAACACCAGCTTTTCCTAATCAATTTTTAGACTTAGACCAAGTAATTAATAAATTGACACAAGAAAGTGAAGAACTGGAACTGCTTCCCGAATTTGGCTTAATTGGCGCAAGTGCTGGAGCACATATCGCCTTGCAGTACGATTATGTGTATGATACAGACGATAAAGTAAAAATGGTTTGTGATATTGTAGGTCCAACAGATTTTACTGATCCGTTTTATACTGAAAACCCAAATTTTCAAGTATTACTTAATGCTTTGGTAGATGAATCTGCTTACCCTCAAAATAGTAATATTGCCGAACTTATAAGCCCTGCTTTACAAGTAACTAAAAGTAGCAGTCCTACCATACTTTTTTATGGTGATGAAGATCCTTTAGTTCCCTTAAGTAATGGTGAAAAATTACAGACAATACTATCGGACAATATGATTTCTAATAGTTTTACAGTATATGAAGGAGGGCATGGAGATTGGAGCCAAGCTTCTAATATTGATTTACAAGATCAATTAACATCTTTTATAACAGAATATTTACCAATAGAATAAAAAAGGCTTATGCTTATTAAGAAGAAAGAACTTCCAGTTTGGCGAAGCGGAGCAACAATTTTTTTAGACCTCCATTGTCAAACTGGATTTCTGCTTTAGTATCGGCTCCTTTTCCTTCTATAGAAAGTATTTTTCCTTTTCCAAAACGTACATGTGCTACCATAGTTCCTACATCAAGGTTGGCTGCTTTAGGGTCAAAATTTTTGTCGGTATCACTAGAAACGGGCTTTAACCTTCTTAGTTTTTGTAATTGAGCTTCAGATGGTCCTTTTGGTGGTGTTCCTGCTTTCGGTTTATTAAGTCGTAGTTTACTTTTGTCCACCTCATCGAAAATATCAGCATCAATAAGGGTTTTAAAACGATTTTCAGTTTTTGGAGTCAGGTATTCTAAAAAACTTTCATCAATTTCTTCAATAAATCGACTAGGTTCAGCATCGATCAGTTTTCCCCAACGATATCTAGATTGCGTATAGGTTAAATAAGCTTGTTTCTCTGCCCGTGTTAAAGCTACATAAAACAGTCGGCGCTCTTCTTCTAATTCGGCACGACTATTCATATTCATACCACTAGGAAACAGATCCTCCTCCATCCCTACAATATAAACGTATGGAAACTCAAGACCTTTTGCTAAATGCACAGTCATAAGCGCTACTTTATCATCGTCTCCTTTCTCATTATCTAGATCAGTTGCTAAAGCTACATCTTCAAGAAATTCAGCTAAGGAACCCGTTGTATCTGCTAACTCTTTTTGTTCTTCCACAAAATCGCGCATTCCGTTTAATAGCTCTTCAATATTTTCTATACGCGCTATACCTTCAGGAGTTCCATCTTTTTTCAACTCTTGAAGCAATCCTGTTTTTTTAGCTACATGTTCTGCAACTTGAAATGCATCTTGATTTTTATTAAAAATCTGAAAGCTTTGAATCATCGTTACAAAGTCTTCGAGCTTACCTTGTGTGCCTTTATTAATTTTTAAATTAATCTTATCTAGGTTTTGCATCACTTCGAAAATAGAACGATTGTAATGGTTAGCTGCAACCGTAAGTCTTTCCATAGTAGTCTGCCCTATCCCTCTGGCGGGATAATTAATAACGCGCTTTAAAGCTTCTTCGTCCTTAGGGTTTAAAATAAGACGCAAATAAGCGATTACGTCTTTAATCTCTTTCCGTTGGTAAAAACTAAGCCCGCCGTAAATTCTATAGGGAATATCACGTTTTCGCAATGCATCTTCAATAGCTCTCGATTGTGCATTGGTACGGTATAAAACAGCAAAATTATCATGGTTTAATTGATTATTCATCGCTGTTTCAAAAATGGAACTGGCTACAAAGCGACCTTCATCACCATCGGTCATCGTACGATTTACCTTTATTTTATTTCCTTCATCATTGGCGGTCCAGACTATTTTATCAAGTCGGGTTTTATTTTTTTCAATAATGCTATTAGCTGCATTTACAATGTTTTTTGTAGACCGGTAGTTTTGTTCTAACCGATACATTTTAACATCGTCATAATCCTTCTGAAAATTTAAAATGTTATTAATATTTGCTCCTCTAAAAGCATAAATACTTTGTGCATCATCACCTACCACACAAATGTTTTGAAACCGATCACTCAAAGCCTTTACTATTAGATACTGACTGTGGTTGGTATCTTGGTACTCATCTACTAAGATGTATCGAAACCGGTTTTGGTAATGCATCAACACATCCGGAAAACGAGTAAGTAGTTCGTTTGTTTTTAGTAACAGGTCATCAAAATCCATCGCTCCTGCTTTAAAGCAACGCTCCACATAATTATTATAAATATCTCCTAAACGTGGCATTTTAGCCATAGCGTCGGCTTCCATCAATTCAGCATTATTAAAATAAGCTTTAACGGTTATTAAACTGTTTTTATAGGAAGAAATACGAGAATACACCTGTTTGTATTTATATACATCTTTATCCAGCTGCATTTCTTTAATAACAGCACGAATTACACTGTGTGAATCTTGGGTGTCGTAGATAGTAAAATTTGAAGGGTACCCTAACCGATGTCCTTCGAAGCGTAGAATTTTCGCAAAAACACTATGAAAAGTCCCCATCCACAAGTTTTTAGCTTCACTACTTCCAACAATTTGGGAAATTCGGCCTTTCATTTCTCGTGCTGCTTTATTCGTAAAAGTCAACGACAAAATATTAAAAGGATCGACCCCTTGCGACATTAGATAGGCAATTCGGTATGTAAGTACACGCGTTTTGCCAGAACCGGCACCGGCAATAACAATCATGGCACCATCTTTTTGTAATACTGGCGCACGCTGTGCTTCATTTAACTGTTGAAGATATTCTTGCAAATCTATTTGTTTTTCTGAAATTTTCCGAAGCTGAAAAATACTTAAAATCAATTAAAACCATACGCGCTTTTCCTATAATTTATAAACAAAAGGGTCTCTTGTCTTTTCTGCAAAAACAAGTATCTTTAGTTTTTAAAAGCATTATAAATTTAGTTGCTTTCATATAACTTCATAAATTATTTTTATTAATGGATTCCATTTTAGAATTTATAAAATCAATTCCTTGGTGGGCTTGGGTACTTGTTGTTTTGGTATTAGTTGCTATAAAGGATATATTTTTCAGTAAAAAACATACCATTCTACACAACTTTCCTCTTGTTGGGCATTTTAGATATATGCTAGAAAGTATTGGCCCTGAACTTAGGCAATATATAGTAGCTAATAATCGAGAAGAACTTCCTTTTAATCGTATTGAGCGAGGCTGGATTTATGCCTCGGCAAAAAATGAAAACAATTATGAAGGGTTTGGTACCGATAGGGACATTTATGAACCTAACTACATTTTTGTAAACAATGCCATGCTTCCCTATAAATTAAAAAAAGGGCATCCAAATGTAAATGACCCCTACTTTTTACCTTGTGCTAAGGTGATGGGGGAAGGAAGAAGAAAAAAACCGTACAGACCAGCATCGGTAATTAATGTTTCGGCTATGAGTTTTGGATCGCTTTCAGCCAGAGCAGTAGAATCTTTAAATCGAGGCTGTGCTTTTGCAAGCGCATATCACAATACGGGAGAAGGAGGCTTGTCTCCTTATCATAAAACAGGAAGCGACGTTGTTTTTCACTTTGGTACTGGTTATTTTGGAGTTAGGGACGAAAATGGAGATTTTTCTATGGAAAAAATGATCCAACTCGTTAACGAAAACCCACAAGTACGCGCCATTGAAGTAAAACTATCGCAAGGTGCAAAACCTGGTAAGGGTGGTGTTTTACCTGGATCAAAAATAACTGCTGAAATTGCTGAAATTCGACACGTACCCATGGGGAAAGATGTAATTTCACCACCATCACATACTGCTTTTGAAGACATTGAAGGGTTAATTGATTTTGTTGAAGATATTGCAGAAGCTACCGGACTTCCAGTTGGAATTAAATCTGCTGTAGGAAAACTGGATGACTGGAAAAAGCTTGCTGAATTGATGGAAAAAACTAATAAAGGTCCCGATTTCATAACAATTGATGGTGGCGAAGGAGGAACAGGTGCTGCCCCGCCTAGTTTTGCAGATCACGTAGCATTACCTTGGATTTTTGGCTTTGCAGAAGTATATCAAATTTTCAAAAAACATGACCTATGCGATCGTATTGTCTTTATAGGCAGTGGTAAATTAGGTTTTCCTGCTCGTGCAGTAATGGCTTTTTCATTAGGTGTAGATTGTATTAATGTTGCTCGTGAAGCCATGCTCTCTATTGGTTGCATACAAGCACAGCAATGTCATAATAACACTTGTCCCAGTGGAGTGGCTACACAAAATAAGTGGTTGCAACGAGGCATTAATATTGATGATAAATCTGTTAGAACACATTTCTATTTTAAAAATTTCAGAAAAGAATTTCTTGAGATGACACACGCTTGTGGTTACGAACATCCCTGCCAACTCACAATGGACGATGTAGAAATTACCTTAGGTGATCGAAATTTGATGAAAAATCTTGCTCAAACTTTTACGTACGTAAAAAATGTGGTTCCTTTTAATAGTATGCAAGAATTACAGGATAGTCCTCACTTAGGTGGTAATTATCATAGGAAAGAAGAAAAGAAGAATGTAAAAGATATGAAAAAGAAAAACAAGGTTCGGTATTAATTTTTATTTTTATCACCAAAACACCCATCAATGGAAATAGAACAGCTTATAAGTTACGTGGCCTTTTTACTACCAGCTATTGTAGTTGGTATTGTTGCCTATTATTTTTTTAAAGGTCACACTGCTAATGAAGAAGGCCGACGCAGATATTTAATACAAAAAGAAGCCCAAAATAAATTACTCCCTACACGACTGCAAGCCTACGAACGGCTAACACTTTTACTAGAACGGATTGACCCAAACAAATTGCTAGTAAGGGTAAAACCTTATTCGGAAAGTGTGGAAGATTATGAAAAATTATTAATAAAAAATATTGAACAAGAGTTTGAACATAATATTACTCAACAAATTTATGTTTCTCTGGAGTGTTGGAATTTAATACAAGCTGCAAAAAACGCCACTATTCACGTGATACGACAAGGAGCCATGCATGAGAACGAAAATACAGCAAACACGATGCAAGAGTGGGTATTACGCCATTTTATGGAAGAAGTAACTCCTTCACAAAAAGCTCTTACATATGTTAAAAAGGAAGTTGGAGAGTTATTTTAACCACTTAAGGTTCAAATAGTCCATTCCTAATTGCATACAAGACTAAGCCAATTCTGTTTTTTAAATTAAGTTTTTCATAAATGGAGTCACGGTACCCTTCAATGGTTTTGGGGCTCAAAAACATTTTTTCGGCAATTTCTTTATAGGTCATTTCGGTACAAGCATGTTTTATAAACTCTACTTCCCGTTCTTTTAACTGTACCGCTGTTTCATCTTTAGTTAGCGAACCTATTAACAACTTTGAAATGGTATTGGTATGGTAATATCCTTTCTCGATAACTTGATTAAGGGCTTCTTCCAAAATTTCTTTTTTGGTGTCTTTCATTAAATATCCCTTTGCTCCAGCCCGTAACATTTTTAAAATGGTAGTTTCATTCTCCTCAACCGATAATGCTAATACTTTTACTTGAGGGAACTTATCATTTAAAACCTTAGTAGTTTCGATACCATTCAACAAAGGCATATTAATATCCATTAACACCACATCGGGAATATTACTAGGTATTTTAAGCTTATCTATAAAATCTTGTCCATTTTTGCATAAGTACAACACTTCAAAGTTTTCAAATTCGCGAACCAAACCACCTATTGCTTCGAGCAATAAAGTGTGGTCATCTACAACAACAACTTTGTTTTTCATAGATCTAATTTACGTAAATATTTACCATTCAGAGTATTAAAAACCATCAAGTTTATCCGAATTATATTTATAATTAAGTTTTAAAGCAGTTCCTTTATCTTTTTCTGAAGTAATATCAAGCTCTGCTCCAATCACTTTTGCTCTGTTTTTCATATTTTTCATGCCAATTCCTGAAAAATCGGCATCACTTGCAAAACCAACCCCATTGTCTTGAGCTGAAATTACAAGTTGATCTGCTTTATAATCTACTTCGACATTTAAATTTGAGGCTTTGGAGTGCTTAATAGTATTTGAGAAAAACTCCTGCAAAATTCTAAAGATAATAACCTCTTTTTCACTATCTATTTCATATTGTTTACCAGACACCAAAATGTAAGATTTTATAAATTCCAACCGGTTAAAGCGTTCTATTTCCATACTAAGGGCTTCAACTAGATCCAGGCTTTTTAAAGCTTCGGGGTTTATCAATTTTGAAAGAGTACGCAGCTCGTGAATGCCTTTCCCTATGGTATCTGCCACTTCATCTAAGGTTTCTGGTCGGGTTTTAGCCATCTGTGCCTGTATCTTAGCCAATGTCATCAATTGACCTATGTTGTCATGAAGCTCCCAACTTATGTTTCGTAGTGTTTCTTCACGGATTTCAATCTGGGTTTCCGAAAGTTCTTTCTCAAATGCTTTTTTGGTCCGTTCCTGTTCTTCCAGTAATTTGTTTTTCCGGCGAACAAAAACAGTAAATAGGGTAATTATAACCGCTACTAAAAGCAGTAGAATTAAAACCGAAACTAACCCCGCTATCTCTTTTTGGTCCATACAAAACCTATTATAAAACAACTGTTCATAATAATAATCAAGATACGTTGTACATTGTAAAGTGTTACAAAAACATCTTCATAATTGGAAAAAAATTCCCTTGATATCTTTATAGGAATGTATCCTACATAAAATAATAACAAACCAATACTTATCCAAAAAAGAAGATCTTCCTTTATATATAATATTCTTGAATCTGACAGTATTTCAATATAATATAAAATTATACAAAAAATAACTAAACAAGCTCCTACGACATAGGCAACCATCTGATTTTCAAAAATAAAATTTGCGGTTAATATATTTATAAACGAAGCTGCCAAGAAGATACCAATACAATATACTATCCATCTTTTGTATGTCTTACTCCTTATAAAACTCCAAAATACATAGTATAAATACAAAAAGTAGATAAAATTATAAACATTATACTGTACTACATTTATACCATACAACCTATAGACATATATTGCAATAATGTCATTTAATATAGTGTATACCAATATCCACGCAAAATATTTTAAAACCGTGTGCTTGTACTTGTCATAAAAAAGGATTGCCGTTATTGCAGCAATCCCTTCAAAAGACAATAATATATATTGAAATACGCTATTGAAAAGTTCATCCACTTTTAATATACTATTTAATTACCACTAAAATCATCACTTCCATGAGGTGGTGGAACCAAGGCTGATTCGTTTAAAATTAAGCTTATATCTTTACCACTACCTCCTTGAAACACTGGATTTAACAGTAACATTTTAGAACCAAAACCAGGAGTCCCCTGTTGTTCTGTACCGTTACCTCTTTTACGTAATTTACTGTTAGACCTTTTTACAATATCTTGAACTGACACAGCTGTACGGTTTCCATTATCATCTACTCGAATAAAGAAACCAAGTTCTTTTCCATTAAAATCGGTAGTTGGTAACAAAAAGAACGAATTATGTCGTGCATATTTTGCATTACCCTCACTATCTTCAGCCGGATAATTAGAAAAATAAAACCGTAGCCCCTTAATTTCTACTTTTGCCATTTTTGCTTCATCTTCTATAAAATCCATGTAATGTTTCATGGTTTCATATGTGTATTGACCATAACGAGTTGGATGAAATTCCTGGGTACTATCTTCCGCTTCTTCAAAATCGGTAATGATAGGAACGCGCCGCTTTGTGTAACTATCGTACATGGTTTTAGCTTGCTGTATAGAGATAACCTGTTTTGGTGGCCCATCGTAGTCAGCTCCGTCATCATCTGTCTTATCTGGCACTCCTTCACAGGCAATTAGACTTCCTGCCATTACTAAAAGGAATAGAAACTTTCTTACAATTTTGTGTGATGTTTTCATAGTTTGATTGTTGTTAGTTTAAATAAAATTAAGTTTAATTCTCTAAAATTAAAAGGCTTGTAAAAGCCTGCTAAAAGTAAAGTTACTATAAAAACCTGTTTATCAGTACTGTATTTTTATTCAAAGAAGAAAAAAGGGGTAAAATCCCCTTGAAGATGGGGTAAAAGCTCTTTTAAAAAACAACTACTCTGTATCCTTTATTTCGTTAAGTTCTTTATTCTTCATTTTGGCATATTTAAACCCGCTTTCCCACCATTGAGTCATTTTTTCTTTGTTAAATATTAGGGAATTAGTGGTTAGCACGGTTGGAGTATAGTATAAATTTATAATTGCGTCATGGTTACCCGCAACAAACTTACCAATACGAATGTTTTGCTTCTCTACCCTATCTAACATAAAAGAGTGCATATTAGTTAATAGCGAAAAGGGATTCTTTGAAGGTAATCGATTGTAATATGTCACTTCGGTTTCTAGAATAACTACATCGACTGTTGTAGCTCCTCGATTTATAGCTTCCTCAATAGGAACCATACTCCCAAAACCTCCATCGGCATACTCACAGCCATCTTTCTGTACCAAACTCATAAAAGGTACATAATTACAAGAAACCCAAATCCAATCACAAAAATCATTGTAGTTAAAATCTTTGATAGACTTGTATTCCACTTGGTTTAAAGAAAGATTAGAAACCGTAACCACAACTTCTTTTCCAGATTCTTTTAATTGATTGAATTCTGCTTCAGTAAAGGTCTTTTTAATAAGTTTCCTTAAATTTTGACTCTCCCCAAATGTTTTACTTCCGCGTAGCATATTTCTTAATACACTAAAATGATCAATACCAATTTCCATACTGCCAAACTTCCCTTTTTTAACACGGAAAGGACGGATGCTAAAAATATTATTTTGATTTACAGAAGTATATATCTCTTTAATCTTTTCAATTTTGGAAAGTGCCAAATGAGAAATAAGTAAACTTCCGGTAGAAGTACCCACAAAAATATCGTAATCGTGATGCTGTTCTTCCATTAAGTATTGAGCCACCCCGCCGGCAAATGCTCCTTTACTTCCTCCTCCTGAAATTACTAGTGCGCGCATAAATTTGGTTTACATAAAAGTAGCAATTGCTTTTTATTCTGAAAGTTTTGCTTGTAAAAATTCCTTTTCTTTTTCTGAAACTTCTGGTAAAAACATTTTGAATTGTTCTTTGTATTCTGAATTTTCTAATAAAGCATCCAAAATTGATCTAGCAAACTTTTTAAATCGCCAATTAGGATGTAGCGAAGCATTTACAAGGTTTTTCAACACTTCATCTGTATAAATCTGAAGTTCATTACAATACTCTAATGCTTTTTGCCTAACTTCAAAACTATACTGGTTTGATGTATACCCAATTAATTCTGAAACAAATTGTTGTTTGTTTTCGGCTTCATACCCTTCAGTAACCATTGCTAACACCAACCATAACTGACGCACATTTTTATTCTGAAACCCAACTACTCCTTTCATTTTATTGAGATAATCCGCTTTTTTCTTCGAAAAATTTAACCAAAGGTTATACAAAGCTGCCTCTTGGGTTACATATGATTCATCTTTTAACAGCGATTCATACTCAGCTTGTAATTCTTTTGGAATAGTGCCCAACGTACTTGCTACAGCTTGCCTAACATATAAATTATCACTTTTAAGCGCTTTTTTATACAAAGGCAATGTTTGTACTATAGGTTCTCCCGAAAGTTGGTAAACAGCCTCCTGACCAATAAAATCGTTTGGTGCCGTCAAGGTAAAAAACAATTCATTTTTCTTTTCAGAAAACGGGTTATTACGCAAAGCGGAAATTTCAAAATACGATTTCATAAAACTAGATTGCGACAAATAATCTAGCGCTTGTTCTGCTTTAAAAGCACTTTGTTGCAACCAATCTGCTTCCCATCCTGAAATATCAATTTCAGTCACTTTGTTTACTTCCACTAAAAAATCATCGGTTGAAACATTTTTGAACTGATACGTTTCTAAATAATTTTTAATCGCGGTTTTAAAAGGCTCATCCCCTATTTTCTGTCTTAAAAGCGTCAACGCCCACGCTCCTTTTTCATAAAACGTTAACGAACTCGCTTTCGGGTTTAACAACTTTTCTCCTTTTCCAGAATCGCTTAATTCTTTCAACTGCTCTGCCGAATTGTACAGTTTCCAATAATAATAGTCATCTCCAAAAACCTTCCGTTCTGCTAATTGCGCAAAATAGGTAGCAAAACCTTCTTGCAGCCAATGGTGGGTGCCGCTCGTTTCGGTAATTAGATTCCCAAACCATTGATGTGCCAATTCGTGTGCATTGACGTTTACGTAGTTTCTATCTGCAAATCCAGTGGAATCGACCACAAAAGCTTCAGAAAAAATGGTCGCGGTTGTATTTTCCATTCCAGCGTACAGAAAATCCCGCACCGGAACTTGCTTATAATTTTGCCACGGATACGGTACGCCAATTTCAGATTCTAGAAAATCAAAAATCTCTTGGGTGTAGCGATAGGTTGGCTCTACTTTCTCAACATCTTCTGGTTTATAATATAATTCAATAGGAACACCGGATTGTGAACTAATCGTTTTCTTATCAAAATCACCAATAGCAAAAGCTACCAAATAGCTCGCCATAGGTTGTTGCATATCAAAATGCCAATACTCCAAACTATCTTTTTGCTTCTTCTCTAGAAGTTTCCCGTTGGCAATCACAGTCTTATTTTTTGATGCGGCGATAGTAAGATCAAATTCCAGCTTATCATTCATATCATCAATGCTTGGCAACCAATGCGACGTGTATTTCCCTTGTCCTTGTGTCCAAATTTGATTTCCGGTAAAATATAGCGTCTGCTTTGGATTTGCGGTGTATGAGAATGTAACATCGTAGGTTTTATCTTTTCTGAAATTTCCCGTGAGCCAAACCTTCTTTTCGGAAGTAGAAACTTGTAATCTTTTTGATTTCACATCAAAAATCTCCATCTCGATAGCATCTAAGTACACCGAATCTCTTTTCTGAAGAATTTTAAATTGATACGAAACTGTTCCTTTTACGTTTTCTTCAGAAGCATTCGGAATCACCTCAGCTTTAACTGATACAAAATCAACTAGATCTGTTTGTTGCGCATTTCCAAAAAAACTAATGAGTAATGCAATAAAGGTGATTCTTTTAATCATGAAAAAATAGTATGAGTTTTGATTTTAAAGTAATGGCAAAATACAAATTCCATTGATTATAATGATGATTTTACACCAGTCATGCCGAGAAGGAACGACGAGTGATCGCATTCGAGTAAAATTCTAAGGTTTTCAAATAAAACAATACAAGAATAGTAGTATGCAACAAGCAGGGTGTGATCTCTCCTACCGTCGAGATGACTGTAATCATAAATTTGCAAAAGGGTCGAAAACAATTCCCTCCAAATTTGTATTTTCGTGATATGAACGGCGGCTTTCTACAAACTCCAATCGATTATTTAAAAGGCGTAGGACCTAACCGAGCTGATTTGCTCAAAAAAGAGTTGGGCATTCATACCTTTCAAGATTTATTAAACCTTTTCCCAAACCGCTATTTAGACCGCACCAAATACTACAAAATAGCAGAGTTACAACGCAACAGCGCCGAAGTGCAAGTGGTAGGAAAAGTAATTCATTTAAAAACTGTTGAGCAAAAACGAGGCAAACGATTAGTCGCTACGTTTACAGATGGAAATTCAAAAATGGAATTGGCTTGGTTTCGAGGACACAAATGGATTCGGGAAAATGTAAAAATCAACCTTCCATATGTGATTTTTGGGAAAACAAATTGGTACAACGGTACGTTTTCCATGCCGCATCCAGAAATGGAATTAGTTTCAAAACATAAAGAAGGGGTTCGTTCTGCCATGCAACCCATTTACCCTTCAACCGAAAAACTATCAAAAAGCGGAATTACCAATAAAGTTATCATCGGGTTATTGCAACAATTGTTCACAGAACTGAAAGGAAATTTTTCTGAAACGCTTTCAAAAACCATTCTCGATTCGTTAAAATTAGTATCAAAAAGTACCGCACTTTTAAACATACATTTCCCACAAAGTCCAGAGCTTTTAGCACGCTCTCAATACCGGTTAAAATTTGAAGAATTATTTTACATTCAGCTACAATTACTTCGGAAAAACTTACAGCATAAAAGTAAAATTAAAGGCTATCCTTTTGAAGAAATAGGAGAGAATTTTAACACGTTTTACAACCACCATTTACCCTTCAAATTAACCAATGCGCAAAAGCGAGTTGTCAAGGAAATTAGGAACGATTTAGGCAGCAATGCACAAATGAACCGGTTGTTACAAGGAGATGTAGGAAGCGGAAAGACCATTGTTGCGCTCATGTCAATGTTAATAGCTATTGACAACGGTTTTCAAGCCTGCTTAATGGCTCCTACTGAAATTCTGTCAGTCCAACACTATAACGGGTTATTAGAATTATGTAAAAAACTAAACACCAGTATAGAACTGTTAACGGGTTCAACTAAAACTTCAAAACGAAGAGAAATTCATAAAAAACTAAAAAATGGCGAAATAAACATCCTAATTGGCACTCATGCACTGCTTGAAGATAAGGTACAATTCAATAATTTAGGGCTCGCTATAATTGACGAACAACATCGTTTTGGAGTAGCCCAACGAAGCAAATTATGGCATAAAAATGAGCTGCCGCCACACGTGCTTGTCATGACCGCCACCCCTATTCCACGCACCCTTGCCATGAGCGTTTATGGCGACCTCGATATTAGTGTAATTGATGAGCTTCCTCCAGGTAGAAAAAGTATAAAAACCGTCCACCGTTTTGATGCTAATAGATTGAAAGTTTTTCGTTTTTTAAAAGATGAAATTTCAAAAGGCAGGCAGGTATATATTGTCTATCCTTTAATTCAAGAAAGTGAAGCTTTAGACTATAAAGATTTAATGGACGGATACGAAAGTATTGTTCGAGAATTTCCACAACCTAACTATCAAATATCTATTGTCCATGGACAAATGAAACCAGCCGATAAAGATTTTGAAATGGATCGTTTTGTTCGTGGTGAAGCACAAATAATGGTGGCAACCACCGTAATTGAAGTGGGAGTAAATGTTCCTAATGCTTCGGTAATGGTTATTGAAAGTGCAGAACGGTTTGGGCTTTCACAATTACACCAGTTACGAGGTCGTGTAGGTCGTGGTGCCGAACAGAGTTATTGTATTTTAATGACTAGCCATAAACTGAGTAACGATGCCAAAACGCGTTTACAGACCATGACTCAAACTAATGATGGTTTTGAAATAAGCGAAGTAGATTTAAAGCTAAGAGGCCCTGGCGATATTATGGGAACGCAACAAAGTGGGGTGCTCAACCTTCGCATTGCAGATATAGTGAAAGATTCAGCCATTTTAAAAATAGCACGAAGTTATGCTATGCAAACACTCAAAACCGACCCTACTTTAGCTTCAGAAGAGAATAAACCTATAAAACACACGTATTCAGAGTTGGTAAAGTTTAAAAATATTTGGAATTATATCTCATAAAAACAATGTAGCAACTTTCTATTATCCTACTATTTTATAATTTCTTAAAACTGAACTTCCTAATTTACTTTCTAACTCTCGAATAATCGTGTATCTTTGCCGCCTTTTTAAGCGAAGAAAAATGATACAGAAAACCATCAAGAATTTTACACAGAACCCTAAGAATGATATTCTTTCGGGATTAACCGTAGCACTAGCTTTAGTTCCTGAAGCTGTTGCTTTTGCCTTTGTAGCAGGTATAGACCCATTAATCGGGCTGTATGGAGCCTTTATGATGGGTATTGTTACCGCACTTTTTGGAGGTCGCCCAGGAATGATTTCTGGTGCAACTGGGGCAACAGCAATTGTGATGGTCCATTTAATACAAAAAGGAAATGAAGTAGGTGACTCCTTAGCTGCTCCTATTGACAACTTAGGACTACAATGGCTTTTTATCACCCTTCTTATTATGGGCGGTATACAAATATTAGCAGGGGTATTCAAGCTAGGGAAATTTGTTCGATTAATCCCGCATCCAGTAATGATGGGGTTTGTTAATGGTTTAGCTATTGTAATCTTTTTATCACAATTGGGCTTTTTTAAAGAAAGCTCAACCGGTGTTCCTACTTGGATGAATGGTATTGATTTATTTGTTATGTTAGGCCTTGTATTTTTAACAATGGCCATTATGTTTGGGCTTCCAAAACTCACAAAGAAAATACCTGCAGCCCTTACTGCTATCGTTGTAGTGGCTTGTGTTACTATTTTTGGAAATATAGACGCTAGTACGGTTGGATCATTTATACGTGATGGTGGTGGTACAGGATTAGAAGGTGGTCTACCTACTTTTCAAGCTCAAATATTCGGTGTTTTCGATACTTTGCAAGGACATTGGGGGCTTATTATTTCCACCGCTGTTATATTAGCTGCAGTGGGTCTTATTGAATCGCTAATGACGTTAAACCTCGTAGACGAAATGACCGAAACCCGTGGAAGTGGGAACCGCGAATGTGTGGCCCAAGGGGGTGCGAATATCTTAAACGGCCTGTTTGGAGGAATGGGTGGTTGTGCCATGATCGGTCAATCTATTATTAATGTCAACTCTGGTGGTAGAGGGCGTTTATCGGGTACGGTAGCCGCAATAGCACTATTATGTTTTGTATTATTTGGCGCACCTTTAATCGAGCAAATTCCTATTGCTGCTTTAGTTGGCGTTATGTTTATGGTGGTTATCGGAACGTTTGCTTGGAGTAGCTTCCGCATTCTGAATAAAATTCCATTAAGCGATGCTATTGTTTTGATAGCCGTTTCGGCCATTACGGTTTGGCAAGACCTTGCTATTGCTGTAATAGCAGGTGTAATTATGAGCGCCTTGGTATTTGCATGGAAAAATGCCACTAAAATTAGAGCCCGTAAACACTTTAAGGAAGACGGCACGAAAGTATATGAAATCTGGGGCCCTCTATTCTTTGGCTCTACAACAGCTTTCAATGCAAAATTTGATGTTAAAAACGACCCAGAGAAAATTGAAATCGATTTTATAGAGTCTAAAGTAAGTGATCACAGTGGTGTGGAAGCACTAAGAAACCTTGCTAACAAATATGTAGCGCAAGGCAAGCAAATTAAATTCACTCATTTAAGTAGAGACTGCAAAGCACTTTTAATAAAGCGCAACCCTGAGTTTGAAACTATTATTGAGAATAATATTAACGATCCGAGATACTATGTTGTAACCGATGTTATGGATAGCGAAGTCTAAAACAATAAAACGGTTTACGAAATTCGTAAACCGTTTTTAACTTGTCTCCCTGGTTCTAACAAAGTAACATCTTTATCATCAACAGCGCCGATAAGTAAACATTCGCTCATAAAATTAGCGATTTGTTTTTTCGGAAAGTTAACAACGGCAATTACTTGTTTACCGAGAATATCTTTTTTATTATATAATGTAGTTACTTGAGCAGAGGTTTTTAAAACCCCTATTTCATCTCCAAAGTCTATTTGAAGTTTATAAGATGGATTACGAGCTTCAGGAAAGTCATTTACTTCAACTACAGTTCCTACTCGCATGTCAACTTTTTCAAAGTCGCTCCAAGAAAGATTATTTTTCATGAGTAATTTTAAGTTTTTGTATCATCTGCGGAGACATATAATGCCCTTTGGCACCATAACTATCTACAAGCAATCCTTTAGTCCCATCGTGGGTTTCAATTACATATAAAATAGAATTATCGTCGGGATTAGACATTCCCTCAAAGCGATAGAACTTTACCACCTCCAAATCACCGGCTTTCCATTTTCTTTTTAAGGATTTAGACTCAACACCTTCTTCTACTAAATTAAAGTCTTGTTCATACCCCTTATTTTGTAAATTTTCAATTGCTACTGATAACGAACTGTACGAATTTCTCATGTTTTTTGCTTTTGTATAAAGTTACAGTCATTAAAAGAGACTAGCAAAACTTTATAAAATGTTTAATAATTGTAACTTTATTGAAAATAATCGAACTAATTCAGAAAAGAATAACTGTATGTCCCTTACCCCTTCCAATATGATGCCTCTTGGCACAAAAGCACCTGATTTTACACTATTGGACACCGTTACTATGAACCCTGTTTCGTTACAACAAATTCAAGGTGAAAAAGGTACGGTGATTATGTTTATCTGTAACCACTGCCCTTTTGTTAAGCATGTAAATGAAGAAATTGTTCGGCTATCCAATGACTATCGTGTAACTGGTTTTGGATTTGTAGCTATAAGCAGTAATGATGTGGAGAATTATCCACAAGATTCACCAAAAGAAATGTGGAAAACCGCTCGGAAACACAACTACCCGTTTCCCTATCTATATGATGAAACGCAAGAAGTTGCTAAAGCATATGATGCTGCCTGTACGCCAGATTTTTATGTATTTGATGATAATTTGAAACTCATTTACCGAGGACAGCTTGATAATTCGCGTCCCGGTAATGGTATTCCGGTAAATGGTCGCGATCTTCGAGAAGCGTTGGATAATGTACTGAACAACAACCCGCAGCGAAAAGACCAAAAACCAAGTATGGGGTGTAATATAAAATGGAAATAATTTTATAGTAAAACTTAAAACAAACCTTAATATGAAACAAATTTATTTTATTGGCTTATTTCTATTATCAATATCTGTTTTTTCGCAGCATACCTTTTCTATAGTAGCCGTAGACCCAAATACAGGTGAAATAGGAAGTGCAGGAGCAACTTGTATCTCAGCTGAAGATGGCGCACTTGCCATTAGTGATATCGTTTTAGGAGTTGGAGCTATCCACACGCAGTCTTTTTATTTACCAACCAACCAAAATAATGCTCGCGTACGTATGGAAGCTGAGGATTCACCTCAAGAAATTATTGATTGGCTTATTGCAAACGATGCACAAGGAAATCCTTCGCAGCGACAATATGGAGTGGTCGATTTAAATAACAACAACCCAAGAAGTGCAGCTTTTACAGGTGAAGACTGTTTTGAAGAGTTTCTTCACATTACAGGACCAAATTACTCCATACAAGGAAATATTCTAATTTCTGAAGAGGTGGTGACCGATATGGAGACTGCTTTTCTTGAAACCGAAGGAACATTAGCTGATAAACTTATGGCAGCCCTTCAAGGTGCGAAACGTCCAGGAGCAGATTCTAGATGTTTAGATTTTGGTATTAGTTCTGCTTCGGCTTTTTTACGAGTTGCAGACCCGAGTGATACTGATAGTAGCTACGGAAACCTTTCTTTAGACCTCAACGTTTGGATAACTTCCGAAGTTTTTGAACCTATTGATGCCTTACAAGATGCCTACGATGCAACATTGAGCACCAATAACCCTCAAGGGACAGAAAGTAACATAACTTTATTTCCAAACCCTGCAGATAAAACCGTGACGCTGCAAAGTAATGGAGCGATGATAACTTCTTATACTGTAGCTGATGTTAACGGTAAAATTGTTACACAAAGAGAAATTAAATCGCCACAAAATAGATTGTATTTTGATGTATTACAGTATGCTGACGGCATTTATTTTATTGAAACTTTTGAAAACGGCACATCCATTTCCGTTGAAAGATTAGTGGTTTCAAAAAAATAATTGAAATCTTTTCAATAAAAAACGCTCCTAAATCAGGAGCGTTTTTTAGTATATATTACTATAAAAATTATTTTACATCCATCAATTCTACATCAAATACCAAAGTTGCGTTTGGCGGTATAACTCCTCCAGCACCCTGTGCTCCGTATGCTAAGTGTGATGGAATAACAAATCGGGCTTTGTCTCCAACTTGTAATAATTGTATTCCTTCATCCCAACCTGCGATAACATTTCCCATTCCTAATGGAAAATCAATTGGATTTCCACGTTTGTAAGAATTATCAAACTCGCCACCATCGGCAAACATACCTTTATAATGTACGGCTACAGTTTTTCCTTTTTCAGCTTTGGCTCCATCTCCTTTTTGAATCATTTTATAACGAAGGCCACTTTCAGTTTTATCAAAACCTGCTGAAATTTCATCTACCAAAGCTTCTTGTTCTTGCTTCGCTTTTGCTTCTCGTTCTGCTTTAGCTCCGGTAAATTGTCTAAAAGCTTCAACAGCATTCCATTTTTGGGCTTCCTCTCCTACTCTAATAATTTCAACTTGTTGCATCGTATCACCTTGCGCAATATTATCAACAACATCTTGTCCTTCTGCTACATAACCAAAAACGGTGTGTTTATTATCTAACCAAGGAGTTTCTATGTGCGTTATAAAAAACTGGCTTCCATTAGTTGCCGGCCCTGCATTTGCCATTGAAAACACGCCTGGTTTGTTGTGTTTTAAATCTGGATGAAACTCATCGTCAAATTTATAACCAGGTCCGCCAGCTCCTGTACCAGAAGGATCACCTCCTTGTACCATAAAATCTGGAATTACTCGGTGAAATTTTAATCCGTCATAATACGGTTTCCCTTGTTCTTTTGCTTCGTTTTCTAATGTACCTTCAGCTAAAGCTACAAAGTTTCCTACCGTTCCCGGCGTTTTTTTATACGTTAGTTGACCTAAAATTTCTCCTTTTTCTGTGGTAATTTTAGCGTAAATACCGTCTTGCATGAGTCTGTTTTTAAATGAAGTGCAAAAGTAAAGAATAAATGCTTTTTATTTTTGCTATTGAATAATTAAAATATTCTTAAAGTTTCAGTTTTACTCAATAATACCGATCTCTTTTGAATGCCTTATTGCTAAGTGACTATCTTTAAAGTAAAGCGTTTTTATAGACAGTGTTTCTATATTTGATAAGACTTCCTGCACTTTTCCTTTCTGTTTTTTTGAAGTCTGCCGAATATAAACAGCACGAATATTTTCAGGAAAAATTTTACAGATGCGTTCGTATAAATATGGGTCTTGTTGCGAATCGTCTCCTAATAAAACATAGGTCAAGTTTGGATAAAATGAAATAATATCCTTTATTTTCTGAAACTTATGATCGTGGTCGCCTCTCCCAGATTTTAAAAAATCGGTTAGTTTGGTTTTAATACTTTTCAATTTAATAACCGCTTTGGGTAATTGATGCAATCTTGCAAATTCATCGATAAATGCATATAAGTTCCATTCGCTACTCGACACATAAAAAAAGGAATTAGAAGCCTGTTTACTATCTTGGCCTGCAATACTCAGGGCTTGATAATGGTCTACAACATCTTCAAAAACTTTTCGCTTATTTACATTTTTAGAAAGCATGACGTAGAGCTTCTTAAAAATATTATTACTATGAGATATTAAAAAAGTATCATCAATGTCAGAAATAATTCCAAACTTACTTTCAAAAGGTTTTAATACTTCGTTGGTTTCTACAATACCTATTTTACCTAGCGCACACATAATTTTATAAGGATGCCAACCACTTTCCAATGGTTCTGAAAAGGGTATGGTAAACCTAAAAAAACCATCTTCCAAGGTCTTAGTGTGTACCTTTTTATTTTGAAACTCCAAAGTAATATCAACATTCTCTAATGGTGAAATGGTAAACATATGCAAAATAGAAAAAGCATGTTTTACCCCTTTTCTATCCACACTATACTTATCGGGTGCCCAAGATTTAAAAACGTGCCCAGAAACTACTAATTCTTGCTCATTAAGGTATCCTCGATATAATTGTAAATCTAATTTCACGTATTGTAATTTTCTTAACCTTTACATATTTTCAAAATACTTATTTTTAAATGTAAACTAAAATTAATGAAAGCAATTAAGAATATTTTAGTAGTAGTAAACCCAATATCGGGTAACACATCTAAAGAAGACATTATAACAACTATTATAGAACGCTGTAATAATGATAGTTATCAATTAGCAATTTATGAAACTACAGGAGAGAATGATATTTCTAGTATAAAAGAAGAAATTAAAGATCATAAAGTAGAGCGAATATTAGTTGTGGGAGGAGATGGCACTATAAAGATTGTTGCCGAAGCAGTTGAAGAGTTTCAGGTTTCCGTAGGGATTATTCCTGCAGGATCTGCCAACGGATTAGCGGTAAACTTTAATATTCCACCTACTTTAGAAGAGCAATTGGATATCGCTTTGGGAGACAACACCATTAAAGCCGATAAGCTTTTAGTTAATAACCACGTCTGTTTTCATATGGCTGACTTAGGAATTAACGCCGAATTGGTTAAAAATTATGAAGCGTCCAATATTCGAGGGAAGCTCGGATATATTTTACAAACCATTCCTACTTTAGCTTCCTCTGAATACCCTTTTACTTTTGAGATTGAAGTAAATTCAAAAACAATTGAACAAACTGGAATCATGCTCTGTATTGCCAATGCCAATAAATTTGGAACTGGAGCTACAGTAAACCCAAATGGAAAGATAAATGATGGGGTGTTCGAACTCCTCGTTTTTAAGGAATTGAATATTTCTGAAATAATAAACACAGTATATAACGAAACCGATTTAAACTCTGGGTTTGCAAAGGAATTTACTACAACTTCAGCAAAAATAACAATGCATCATCCCGTCCCACTTCAAATTGACGGAGAGTTTATAGAAAGCACTAAAAAGGTGAAGGTTAAACTATGCGAAAAAAAATTAACTATAGCAGTTCCCAAAAGCTTTGTTTCGTGATTTACAGTTATTGACTATCTTTAGCTTCAGAAAATTGAAACACTATGAGATATTTGCTTTCCCTATTATTGATAAGCTGCGCAATAACCCTTCAAGCCCAAAAAAAAGATAAAGACAAAAAAGAAGAAACCAAATGGGATGTTTCTAACCCTGGGAAAGATTTTAACTACAAACCCCATTCTTTTACAACCAACGAAGGAACTTGGATGAACCTCGATGTAAGCCCCGACGGGCAAACCATCGTTTTTGATATGCTAGGTGATATCTATACCATCCCTATTTCTGGCGGCAAAGCAACAGCTATTAGAACCGGAATCCCTTTTGAAGTACAACCAAGATTTAGCCCTGATGGAAAGAAAATTTCTTTTACTAGTGATGCTGGTGGAGGTGATAATATATGGGTAATGAATGCCAATGGTAAAGATGCCAAACAGATTACAGACGAAGATTTTCGGTTGCTAAACAATGCAGTTTGGATGCCTGATGGAGACTATTTAATCGCGAGAAAGCACTTTACTTCAGGAAGAAGCTTAGGAGCTGGCGAAATGTGGCAATACCACATTACCGGTGGAAAAGGACTACAATTAACAGAACGAAAAAACGACCAACAAGACGTAAATGAGCCGTTTGTTTCACCCGATGGTAAGTATTTGTATTATTCAGAAGATATGTATCCAGGTGGAAATTTTCAATATAATAAAGACCCGAATAGTCAAATTTATGTAATTAAACGCTACAATTTTGAAACAGGAAAAACTGAAACCATAACTGGAGGTCCAGGTGGAGCTGCTCGTCCAGTAATTTCGCCTAACGGAAAGAAATTAGCATTTGTAAAACGGATACGCGAAAAAAGTGTTCTGTTTTTGCACGATTTAGAAACAGGTGAAGAATGGCCTATTTATGACCAACTAAACAAGGATCAACAAGAAGCTTGGGCTATTTTTGGAGTGTATCCTAACTTTAGCTGGATGCCCAATAATACCGATCTAGTATTTTGGAGCGGTGGAAAAATCAGTAAAATTAATACCGAGTCACAACAAGTAACAAACATTCCTTTTACCGCAGATGTAAAAATTGATATTGCAGAGCGGGTTCATTTTAACAATAAAGTTGAAGAAGAAACCTTTACTCCACAAGTAATTCGTCATGCTGTGACCTCTCCTAATGGAAAAATTCTTATCTTTAATGCTTTAGGGTCACTTTATAAAAAAGAGTTACCCAATGGATCCCCACAAAGAATTACAAACGGCACCGACTTTGAGTTTGAACCAACATTCTCCCCAGATGGAAAACATATTGTTTTCGTCACTTGGAACGATCTCGAAAAAGGTGCCATTTTTACAATACCTACTTCTGGCGATACACCCGTAAAACTTACTCAAGAAAAAGCCATATTCCGAACGCCTGCTTATTCAAAAGACGGAAAACAAATTGTTTTCAGAAAAGAAAGAGGAAATACAGATCAAGGTTTCACTTTTACAAAAAAACCGGGAATCTATACCATGGATGCCTCGGGAGATAACGAAAAGTTTGTTATAAAAGATGGGGAGTATCCTATGTTCAATACAAGTGGAGACCGTATTTTCTTGCAAACTGGAGGCACTTATTTTGGCAGCCTCACCAAAAAATTAATTAGTGTTAACCTAAACGGAAATGATAAAAAAGAGCATATTAAATCTAAATATGCCAATAGGTTAGTTCCTAGTCCAGACAATAAGTGGATTGCTTTTACACATCTTCATAAAGCATATGTAGCACCATTAGTATTGAATGGCCAAACCATAGATTTGGATGACAAATCAAAATCGGTTCCGGTTTCACAAATTGCAAAGGATGCTGGTATTAATTTACACTGGTCACCAGATAGTAAAAAAATAATGTGGACATTGGGTGATGAATATTTCAGTAATGAATTAAAAAACAGGTTTACATTTTTACCAGGTTCTTCCGAAGAAATTCCTGAAATCACACTTGAAGGAACAAAAATCGGTCTTACAGCCCCGGTAGACAGCCCTTCAGGAAAAATTGCGTTTACCAACGCCCGAATTATCACCATGAACGGCGACAAAGTAATTGAAAACGGAACTGTTATAATTAATGAAAATAAAATTGAAGCAATTGGTGAAGCTACAAAAATCAAGGTTCCAAATGATGCAAAAGTGTACGATGCAAAAGGAAAAACCATTATGCCTGGTATGGTCGATGCGCACGCGCACGTAGGTGCATTCCGGTATGGTTTAACCACACAACAAAACTGGCAGTTAATGGCCAACTTGGCATTTGGGGTTACTACTTCACACGATCCTTCAGCAAACACAGAAACGGTATTTAGTATTTCTGAATTATTAAAAGCTGGAAAGCTAACCGGTCCGCGATTGTATTCTACGGGGTTTATATTATATGGGGCAGATGGCGACTTTAAAGCGGTTATCAATAATCTAGAAGATGCAGAAAGTAGCATTAGACGCACCAAAGCATTCGGTGCTAAAAGTGTGAAAAGCTACAATCAACCTAGAAGAGAACAACGCCAGCAAGTTTTGCAAGCCGCCAGAGAACAAAAAATCAATGTAGTTCCTGAAGGCGGTTCTACTTTCTTCCATAATATATCTATGGTGATTGATGGTCACACTGGTGTAGAACACAATATTCCTGTAGCACCTGTTTATAAAGATATTTTAGAAGTCTGGGGAAAAAGTGAGGTTGGCTATACTCCTACCTTAATTGTAAATTACGGAGGATTGAATGGTGAATATTTTTTCTATCAGCGTGATAACGTTTGGGAAAATGAAAAACTGCTGCAGTTTACACCAAGAAGAATTGTTGATAGCCGTTCCCGCCATCGTACGATGGTGCCAGAAAAAGAATATGAAAATGGACATATTTTAGTTTCAGAGACTGCTAAAAAGTTAAGCGATGCTGGTGTAAAAGTAAATATGGGGGCACACGGACAATTACAAGGCTTGGGTGCGCACTGGGAAACTAAGATGCTACAACAAGGCGGAATGACCAATCTAGAAGCACTAAAAACTGCCACTATTAATGCAGCTGAATATATTGGAGCTGGAGATGATGTAGGCTCTTTAGAAAAAGGGAAATTGGCAGATTTAATTGTGTTAACAGATAACCCATTAGACGATATTGAAAACACGCAAAGTATAGAAATGGTAATGGTTAATGGCCGATTATACGATGCTAACACTTTAAATGAAATTGGAAACCACCCAAAAGAACGTTCCCCATTTTGGTGGGAACACAATAAATACAACCAAGCTTTTCCATGGCATCAAGAAACAGAAGGTTTTATGAAAGGCGGTTGTGGTTGCCACGCTGGACACCAATAGAGAATGAATATTCGCGCCCATTGGCAATACTATAAAGATATATTCCCGTTTATTGCGGGATTTGGAATAGTATGCAGTATTGCTACCAATGTTCTTTGGGGTTTTGGCCTTTTTTGCACGCTAGGTTTGTTGTTTGGTTTTTTCGGTTTTCGAGTTTTTAAAAATGACGAATATTATTTTTATTTCAACTTAGGAATTACCAAATGGAACTTATTAAAAATCAGTTTTTTCATCAATTTACTTGTCGCAATTCCACTATTTTCAATTCTATTAACCTGTTTTTATCTATTCTTTGGCGACTTTACAAGTACATGATGTAACCAAAAGCTTCGGAAAAACCCAAGTTTTAAATGGTGTTTCTTTTACAATAGAAACAGAAGATATTTTTGGAATCTTTGGAAGAAATGGCTCTGGGAAATCCACGTTATTAAAAATTCTTTTCGGGACGCTTTCCGCAGATAGTTTAGAGCTTGAAATAAACGGAACAAAAATTTCCACTTCCGAAGTAATTAAAAAACAGCTAATCGCCTATTTACCACAACATCCTTTTTTGCCTAAAAACCAAAAAGTACGCGATATTATTCCGATGTATTTTCAAAAAGAAAAAGATCAAGATGCTGTTTTCTACCACCCGTTTATTGCTACCCTTACTCACAAAAAAGTGGGTATGCTTTCGCACGGAGAACGTAAGTTTTTTGAAACTATTTTAATTAGCCATTTACCGCATCCGTTTCTAATGTTAGACGAACCTTTTTCTATGCTAGAACCGCTTCAAACAAAAGCATTAAAAGAGTTTTTGCTGAAAATTTCAGAAACTAAAAGCATCATCATTACCGATCATTATTATACCGACGTGTTAGATATTACCACTAAAAATATTGTATTAAGAAACGGGGAAAGCATAGCTATCAACTCAATTGAAGATTTAAAGAAAAACGAGTACCTTTCTAAAAACTAATCCAAATGAAAAAACTAATCGTATTATTTTCCTTTTTAGTAGTGTTAACCAATTGTAAAAACGAAGTAAAAACGCAACCTGAAAAAGAAAGCACCCCAGTTATTTCGGAAACTGAATACCTTTCTTTTACAGATAAAGACGACCAATTTACTGGCGGAATTAAAATGATTCCTATAGAAACACCAAAAGGAACATTCAATGTCTGGACCAAACAAACGGGTAATAACCCAACAATAAAAGTATTGCTATTACATGGTGGTCCAGGGATGACGCATGAAATTTATGAATGTTTTGATGGTTATTTTCCGCAGGAAGGAATTGAATATTATTACTACGATCAATTAGGTAGCTACTACAGCGACCAACCAGACGATAAAAGCCTTTGGAAAACAGAGCGTTTTGTCGAAGAGGTTGAACAAGTGCGTAAGGCACTAGGCTTAAACAGTGACAACTTTTATTTATTTGGGCAATCGTGGGGCGGTATTCTAGCAATGGAATACGCTTTAAAATATCAGGAAAACCTGAAGGGGTTAATCGTTTCGAATATGGTGCCTTCCATTCCAGATTATATGAAATATAACGAAGAAGTATTAGCACCTCAGCTAGATTCTACCGTTTTGAAAAAGATTATGCAATATGAAGCTGCTGAAGATTATGAAAATGAAGAGTATTTGAAACTGATCACAGAAAATTACTACCCAAAACACGTAATTCGCATGCCAATTGAACAATGGCCAAACTCGTTGAACAGAGGGTTTAAACATGTGAATACAGATGTGTATGTAACCATGCAAGGTCCAAGTGAATTTGGTATAAAAGGCGATGCTACGCTAAAAGATTGGGAGGTAAAAGATCGCGTACACGAAATTAATGTACCCACACTTTCAATAGGTGCTAAATATGACACGATGAATCCTGAAGAAATGAAGTGGCTCGCCAATAATGTGAAGAATGGTAGGTTTCACCTCTGCCCCAACGGAAGTCACCTATCACAATACGATGATCAAGAGGTTTTCTTTGAAGGATTGATTCAGTTTATAAAAGATGTTGATTCTGGAAATTTTAAAAAAGGATAAAAAAGAAGATCCCAACAATGGGATCTTCTTTTTTAGTATATGACAAATAATTATGCTTTTGGCATAAGTACTTTATCAATGCTGTGAACAACACCGTTAGATGCATCCATATTAGCGTTTACTACAGTCGCAGTATTACCTTTAGCATCCTTTATCATTATTTTATCATCTTTCATAGATAAAATAATATTTTCACCCTGTAAAGTCGTTACTCGGTATTTGTTGTCATTATCTTTTATTGCTTTCATAAGAGCATCGCCTGTCCACTCACCAGAAACTACATGATATTTTAATACTCCTTGAAGTTGAGTTTTGTTCTCATCCATCATTAAGTTATCCATATTTTTCTTTGGCACAGCTTCAAAAGCTTCATTGGTAGGAGCAAATACAGTGTATTCACCTTCTTCCATAAAAGTTTGTGCTAACCCTGCTTGTTTAAGAGCAGAAACTAAAGTAGACATGCTTTGGTTATTCATAGCTTTTGAGGCAATTGTATTTTGCTCAAATTCTTTTTTAGCCATCATAGCCTCTTCTTCAGCCTTTTTCTGGGCTTCCATTTCCATTTTTTCAGCTTCAGCTTTTGCTTCAGCTTCTTTCTTTTTTCCGTCATTACAAGCTGTAAACAACATAGTTGCTACTGCTAGTGACATAATAATTGATTTAAATTTCATATTGTTGATTTTTGTTTTGTTTAAAACAAAGATAACGCTGAGTTTCATAAGGTTGTATTAAACCTCCTTAATTTTAAGTTAAATATTAAACATGTCGTTACTTTAAGTAGAAATTACAGACAGTTATTTAATTAAAATGACTTCACAAACTTCTAAAAGTTGTATATTTAAAACGCATTAATAAAAAATTGAAAAAAAATGGTTAAAGCTAAGTATCAAAATGTTTTAGATTTAGGTGAAAAACTTAAAATCCAAAATGGTGATGTAAAAGAAGAAAACGGGAAACTAAAAATTTGGGGTACCGCAAATACCCAATATGACAAAGACCGTTTATGGGACGAAATTAAAAAATCTGGCGGTGAAAATCCACAAGATCTTGAAGCTGATATTAAAGTGGCAGACAAAAATGCTTACGCATATCATACAGTGGAAAAAGGAGAATCACTCAGTAAAATTTCAAAAAAATATTACGGTGACCCGATGAAGTACAACAAAATTTTTGAAGCTAATAAAAATATATTAGACAACCCAGATGTTATACATCCTGGTCAAGAACTTGAAATACCTAACAAGTAAAACTCTCCTAAGTTAATTTAAAACCGGCTGTCTATTTTTATAGGCAGCTTTTTTTTGAATATAAAAGCAAATCTATTTCTGTAATTTTGAAGAATGGAACTAATCAATTCCCTCTCACCTTATTTACTCGTTGGTCTCTTTTTTTTAGGAGCAACCGCCTTTACACTTTCTACTATTAGTGGCGGTGGTGGCGCTTTAATGCAAATACCCATACTCAACTTTTTAATTGGCACTTCGCAAACAGCCCCTGTGATAAACTTGGGAACCTTTATAAGTCGTCCTACACGAATTATAATATTCTGGAAGCACATTGTCTGGAAGGTTTTTTGGTATTACGTTCCATCAGCTATGATTGGTGCCGTTCTGGCTGCTTGGCTTTTTGCTGAAGTGAAAATATATTGGGTGCAAATTATCGTCGGACTGTTTCTGGTAAGCACCTTTTTTCAATACCGCTTCGGGAAGAAAGAGCGTTCATTTAATGTAAAACTTTGGTATTTTGTCCCTTTAGGTTTCTTTATATCTATAATAGGAACCCTAACCGGCGGAATGGGACCGATATTAAACCCATTTCTTCTCAATGCAGGTATTGAAAAAGAATCCTTAGTAGGTACCAAAGCAGCACAATCTTTTTTCCTCGGAATTGCACAAATAGGAAGCTATGCCTTTTTCGGCTTATTAACCGATGAGCTATGGGTGTATGGCATAGCTATGGGACTAGGTGCCATCGTAGGCAACCTTATCGGGAAATGGTTGTTGCAACGCATGAGCAAACTCGCTTTTAGAAAATGGGTAATCGCAATTATGGTTATTAGCGGAATTGTGCTGATTATAGTAGCTATTAGTGAGTTGTTATAATCCACTAATATACCCACCATACACATCCCTAAATTGAAGGCCATCGCCCAAATTGTGCTTGCTCAATTTTTTATATTCTGAAAGTGCCCATAATACAAACTCTTTGTAAAATGGTTTGTCTTTTGCTGAAATATCTGGTACGTGCTTTTTCACCAATTGCTCTAACGGTTCAATTTTGTTGAGTTGGCGTTTGTATTCGGTATCGGATAGCGTATCCAACAGTTCAAAACCGCTTTCTTCAAAAAACCAAGCAACTACATTGGCGTAGGGATCTACATCGCTTTCTTTATGCAGTTTTTCTATTTTCGGAAAATAGTTTTCAAATTGCGACTTAACAGCACTGTTAATCAATTGTTCGGCTACTTCGCTGGCACCTTCTTGTTCGCCTTCGTATACTAATTCTACTTTTCCTGTAATGGCAGGAATAATACCCATAAAATCACTTAATCGAACTGAGGTTTTATCTTCCCCGTTTTGCAAGGCACGTCTTTCGGCTGTACTCAATAGGTTTTCAAAGGCGGTGATGCTCAATCGAGCACTTACGCCACTTTTTGCGTCGATAAATTCACTATTACGGGCTTCAAAACTTATCTGTTCTACAATGTCTTTTGCCAGTTCAGGCACATAGATTTTTTCTTTGGTTGCAGAAGCTTCAGCGGTTTCCTGCTCGGTAATGGTTCGTGCTGTTTTAATATCATCGGGATAATGCGTCAATATTTGCGAACCAATCCTATCTTTCAATGGCGTTACAATGCTTCCACGATTGGTATAATCTTCCGGGTTTGCAGTAAACACAAACTGAACATCCAACGGCATCCGTAATTTAAAACCACGAATTTGCACATCACCTTCTTGTAAAATATTAAACAGTGCTACTTGTATGCGTGGTTGTAAATCGGGCAATTCGTTAATAACAAAAATGCTTCTGTTAGCACGCGGAATCATCCCAAAATGGATCACGCGGTCATCGGCATACGTTAGTTTTAAATTCGCAGCTTTAATTGGATCTACATCTCCTATAATATCAGCCACCGTAACATCGGGTGTTGCCAGTTTTTCTGAAAAGCGTTCGTCCCTATGCAACCATTCAATAGGTGTTTTATCGCCTTTCTCCTCTACTATTTCTTTTGCAAACCGAGAAATAGGATGAAAAGGATCGTCATTTATTTCGCTTTCTGCCACAACGGGTATATATTCATCTAGCAGTGAAACCATTTGTCGCGCTAATCTTGTTTTAGCTTGTCCTCGCAATCCAAGAAGGTTGATATTATGTTTTGAAAGAATAGCACGCTCTAATTCTGGAATAACTGAATAATCGTAGCCGTGAATTCCTTCAAAAACGGTTTCTTTTTTTAATAATTTTTGAAGTAAGTTTCTACGTAATTCTTCTTTTATGGTTTTGTATTCAAATCCGGCTTTTTTTAAGTCGCCGAAGGTTTTTATATTTTCAATTTTCATATTTTCTTTTTCTAAGTACTATTTTATTCTTTTTCTCCTATTGGTTTCATAATCGGTAAAAATCATTTCCCCCAATCCTTTCAAACCAGTGTAAAATGCCTTTCCTTGATTGGCGGCTGTAAATTGATCCACAAACTGCATTAAATAAGGGTCTTGCGCAATCATAAAGGTGGTAATAGGAATGTGCAGTTTACGCGCTTGTCGCGCCATCATATAACATTTCTTTACAATATTAGGGTCTAAGCCAGCACTATTTTTATAATACTCACCATTAGGAAGCTGCATACAGCTTGGTTTTCCATCGGTAATCATAAAAATTTGTTTGTTGGTGTTTCGTTTTCTGCGCAACATATCCATTGCTAACTGCAATCCTGCAACGGTATTGGTATGAAATGGACCTACGTTTAAATAAGGTAAGTCTTTAATTTTAATAGGCCAAGCATCGTTTCCGAAGACTAATATATCCAACGTATCTTTTGGGTAGCGGGTGGTTATCAATTCAGAAAGTGCCATGGCTACTTTTTTGGCAGGTGTGATGCGATCTTCACCATACAAAATCATACTATGGCTAATATCGATCATCAACACCGTGCTCATTTGCGACTTATGCATCGACTCTTCAACCACCAAATCGTTTTCTGAAAGTTTAAACCCATCAATTCCGTGATTAATTTGAGCATTTTTAAAACTTTCGGTCATAGAAATCCGCTCTAACGGATCGCCAAATTGATAATTTCTAAACTCACCAGCTTGTTCATCACCTTGTCCCCTGTATTTTGTTTTGTGATTTCCGCCGGCAGTTTTCTTCAACTTACCGAATATCTGTTCCAAAGCACGCTTGCGGAGGGAGCGTTCTAGCTTTTCCGTAATGGAGTTTTTTCCTTCTCCTTTACCTCCACATTTTCCGTCAGGACGAAACTCTTCTCGTATATATCCTTTCTTCTTCAAGTCTTCAATAAAATCGTCAATAGTATACTCTGAAGTGGTAAGGCTATATTCTTTGTCTAACTGTCGTAACCAATCAATCGCTTCATCAAAGTCACCTGATGTATGCGTAATTAATTCCTGAAAAATTTCGAAAAGGCGTTCAAAGGGAGATTGTTCCTTAGGGTCATGTTTTGTAAAAACAAATCCCGTCGGCTTATTTTTCTTCTTCATACCTTAAAGATACCAATTTTATAAAGAAAAAAATGTGTGTATTAACAGCCTTTTAAGACTTGCTATTTCACATTTTCTTAACTTTATGAGCTAATTTTTATTTCTGAAAAAACCAATCGATGAAAAAATTATTCCTTCTAACATTTTTACTACTCTCATTCTCTTCATTTTCACAACAACTTTCAATGGATATCATGAAAGATATGAAACCTCGGAACATTGGTCCTGGTGGCATGTCCGGTCGTGTTACTGCCATTGATGTAGTAACCGAAAACCCAGATATCATGTATGTAGGGACAGCTTCTGGTGGCTTATGGAAAAGTAACAGTGGTGGTGTAAAATGGAATCCTATTTTCGACAATGAACCTACCGCTTCTATCGGTGCAGTGGCTATTCAACAATCCAACCCATCTGTAATTTGGGTAGGAACTGGAGAAGGAAACCCAAGAAACAGTTTAAATGGTGGGTATGGAGTTTATAAATCACTCAATGGCGGAAAGACATGGCAATCTATGGGATTGGAAAAAACCAGACATATTCACCGTATTGTTATTGACCCTACCGATCCTAACACTATTTATGTTGGAGCCATTGGTTCGCCGTGGGGTGAACATCCTGAACGCGGTGTTTTTAAAACTACCGATGGAGGAAAAACTTGGAATAAAATTCTTTTTGTAAATAATAAAACTGGTGTTGCCGATATGGTGATGGATCCTACCAACCCAAATAAATTGATGGTTGCCATGTGGGAACACAAGCGTGAACCATGGTTTTTTACTTCTGGTGGTGAAGGCAGTGGTTTCTACGTTACCTACGATGGTGGCGAAACTTGGGAAGAACGTACCGATAAAGACGGTCTTCCAAAAGGGGATTTAGGGAGAATAGGAATTGCCATTGCGCCCAATAAACCCAATATTGTCTATGCCTTAGTAGAGTCGAAAAAGAATGCCCTATACAAAAGTGAAGACGGTGGATTTACATGGAAGATGATCAATAACGATATGAGCGAAATAGGAAACCGTCCTTTTTATTACGCCGAAATATATGTAGACCCCGAAAATGAAAATAGAGTGTTTTCAGTTTTCACCTACGTAAATGTTTCTCAAGACGGAGGAAAAAGTTTTGAAGAATTAATGCCAGCCTATGGAGCCGACAATGGCGTGCATCCAGATCATCATGCGTGGTGGATTCATCCTGAAGACGGCAGTTTTATGTTAGATGGAAACGACGGCGGACTCAATATTACTCACGATGGTGGCGAAAGTTGGCGTTTTATAGGAAACCTTCCTGTTGCACAGTTTTACCACATCGCTGTGGATAATGAGTTCCCTTATAATGTATATGGTGGTATGCAAGATAACGGTAGTTGGAGAGGTCCTGCTTATGTTTGGAAATCGCAAGGTATACGAAATAGCTACTGGCAGGAAATTAGTTTTGGAGATGGATTTGATGTGGTTCCCGACCCCGATAACAGCCAGTACGGGTGGACGATGAGCCAACAAGGATATGTAAGTAGATATGACCATATAACAGGGAACAACTACACTGTAAAACCTACGCATCCTGACCCTGATATGCATTTACGTTTTAATTGGAATTCTGCTATTAATATTGACCCTTTCAATTCAAACACCTTGTACTTCGGAAGTCAATTTGTACATAAAAGTACCGATAAAGGGCTCACTTGGGAAGTAATTTCACCAGACCTTACTACTAACGACCCTGAAAAACAAAAACAAAGTGAAAGTGGCGGATTAACGTTAGATGCTACTGGAGCCGAAAACCATACTACTATCTTAGTGATTGAACCTTCCCCTGTTGAGCAAAATATGATTTGGGCAGGAACTGATGACGGGCGTGTACATTCCACACAAAATGGAGGAAATAGTTGGACAGATGTTTCAAACAATATCCCTGGATTACCTGAAGGTAGCTGGATTGTACAAATAAAAGCTTCCAATAAAAATAAAGGTGAAGCACTTTTGGTTGCTAACGATTACCGACGCTTTAATTACACACCGTATGCGTATAGAACGACTAATTACGGAAAAACTTGGAACCGAATCGTTGACGAAGACGATGTTATAAGCTACACGTTAAGCATCGTAGAAGACCCGAAAGAAAAGAATCTATTGTTCTTAGGAACTGATGATGGACTGTATGTTTCAATTGACGCTGGAACCAACTGGCAAAAATGGACACACGGTTTTCCTACGGTTTCAGTAAAAGATTTAGTAATTCAGCCAAGGGAACACGATTTAGTTATTGGCACCTTCGGAAGAGCCGCTTGGGTATTAGATGACATTCGTCCGTTGCGGGAGATTGCTCGTAACAAATCAGTCTTAGATCAAAACAGTAAGCTGTTTGAAGCCCCAACTGCTTACGAAGCTTCTTATCAACAGCCCACTGGCAGTCGTTTTGGGGCAGACGCACTATTCAATGGAGAAAATAGAAGTAGCGGAGCCTTATTTAAGTATTACTTTAAAAAGGATGATACAGAAACTACCGAGAAAGATGAAAATGAAGAGGATTCTGAAGAAAAAGAGGAAACAGATGAGATGGCTTCCGAAGAGAAAATGGATGGCAAACACAAGGATAGCTTATACTTAAGAATTTACGATGGTTCCCGTTTAATTAGAACCTTAAAGCAGAAAAAACCGGACAGCACAGGTATTTACACGTGGCGATGGCGTATGAATGAAGCCGGTGTAGACCGCCCTTCTCGTTCTATTAGAGATAGAAAAAATGAACCGAGCGGTACTTCGGTAAAGCCTGGAACTTACAGAGCGGAGCTTTCATATAACGATGAAACCTCAACCAGTTCAATAACCGTCAAAAGCGATCCAAGGCTTACTGTTTCAGAAAAAGCTATTAACGAAGCATACACCGCTTCAAAAGAACTGGAAAAAATGTCCCAAACCGCTGCCGATGCTGTAAAACAGTTGGTGGAAAGTAAAAACACGGCGGAAGATTTCAGAAAAAAATTAAAAGAAAACGCTTCAGAAGACAAAAAATACAAAGACGAAATTAAAGCCAGTAAAGAGATCGTTAAGAAAATAGACTCAGTCGTTGCTATCTATTTAGGTAAAGAAGACGATAGGCAAGGTATTATACGCAGTACAGAGCCTAATGTAATGCAGCGTATTGGGCAAGCAAGATGGTATAGTGGCAGTCGTCCTAATGGATTGACAGCTACAGAACAACGGTTAATGCAACAAGCGAAGAGTGCCTTAACTGAAGCTATTAAAGCTACAAATAACTTTTTTGTAACAGAATGGTCTCAATACAAGTCTAATATGGAAACCATTAACTTGTCCCCATTTAAAAAAACAAAAACCTTCGAAACCAATTAAACAACCAATATGATGAAAAAACTCATAGTAATCAGTCTCGGTTTGCTTCTATTCTATTCCTGTAAGGAGGAGAAAAAAGAAGAAACCGCACAAGTGGAAGAAATCAAACAGTATTCCATTGAACAGTTTATGGACAACGAGAATGCCTATGCAAATGGGTATTCGCCAGACAAATCCAATGTATTAATGACCAGCAACCGTTCGGGCATTTACAATATGTACACGGTGCCAGCCAATGGCGGTGAAATGACGCCTATTACCCAATCGGACAGTGCTTCGGTATATGGTATTTCGTATTTCCCGGAAGACGATCGTATTTTATTCCGAATGGATGGAAACGGAGATGAAATTTTCAAGTTATATGTGAAAGATAGCACCGGTACTAAAGCCTTGACACCTACTGAAAAGGTTCGTGCATTGTTTCGTGGTTGGGCAAAAGACGGAAAAAGCTTTTTCTACGGAAGTAATGAACGTGATTCCAAATTTATGGATCATTATGAAATGTATATAGAAACCTTTACACCTAAAGTGATCTATAAAAATGAAGACGGAATGGAATTTGGCGGAATGAGCGAGGACCGAAAATACATCGCCTTGGGAAAAGCCATTAACACCAATGATAGTGATTTATATATTCTGAACACCGAAACAGGTGAAAAAACGAAAATAAACGATTCTTTAAGCGGAAATTCGCCTGAGGATTTTTCCCCAGACGGAAAATCATTGTACTACACAACCGATGCCGATGGTGAGTATAGTACGCTTATGAAGTATAATATCGCTGAAGGTACTTCGGAAAAAGTTGCTGAACGCGATTGGGATGTTTCTGGATTTTATTTTACCCATAATGGCACCTATCAACTTATGTTTACCAACGAAGATGCTGAAACCAAAATGGAAGTTAAGGAAGTGGCTAGCGGAGATGTAATAGACTTTCCTGAAATTGAAGGACAAAGTATTAATAGCGCTAGTTTTTCTAGAGATGAAACGATGGTTTTGCTTAGAGCGGGCGGTTCGCACACCCCCACTAACTCATATTCCTATAATTTAAAAAGCAAAAAGTTAAATCAGCTTACCGATGTATTAAACAATGAAATAGACGGAGACGATTTAGTCTCTGCTGAAGTGGTTCGTTTTAAATCGTTTGATGGATTGGAAATTCCTGCGATCTATTATCAACCTAAGCAAGCAAGTGCCGAAAATAAAGTTCCGGCGATGGTTTGGGTTCACGGTGGTCCTGGCGGACAATCAAGACAAGGGTTTAACTCGACCATTCAATATTTAGTAAACCACGGGTATGCAATTTTAGCGGTAAACAACCGCGGAAGTAGCGGTTATGGTAAGTCTTTTTACAAAATGGACGATCAAAACCATGGTGATAAAGATTTAAAAGATTGTATCGCTGGTAAAGATTGGTTAGCTGAACAAGACGTTATTGACGGAGAAAAAATTGGAATCATTGGTGGTTCGTATGGTGGATATATGACGATGGCAGCATTGACATACGCCCCAGAACAATTTGATGTAGGTGTCAATATATTTGGTGTGACTAACTGGTTACGAACGCTAAAAAGCATTCCACCATGGTGGGAATCGTTTAAAGAAGCACTTTATACTGAAATGGGCGACCCAAATACAGCAGATTCGGTTCGATTACGTAAAATTTCACCTTTATTTCATACTGATAAGGTAACAAAACCCCTTATGGTATTACAAGGAGCACAAGATCCTCGTGTGTTGCAAGTGGAAAGTGACGAGATTGTTGCCGGCGTTAAAAAGAATGGTGTGCCTGTAGAGTACGTTCTTTTTGAAGATGAAGGCCATGGTTTTGTAAAAAAAGAAAACCAAATTGAGGCTTATGGAAAAATTAAAGACTTCCTGGATAAATATCTTAAAGGTGAAGGTCAAGAAGGTATGGACACGGGAATGTAGTTAAATCGCTTCAATATCTAATTAATAAATAGTATTATACTGGTGGTGCAATTCTAAAAGAGTTTTGCCACCAGTATTATTTTAAAAAAAATTAAAAAAAAGATCCGCATGCTTAAGAGATTTATTTCAATTTCAATTATTTTTTTATCAATTACTTCTGCAATAGCCCAAAATACGGCGGAAGACGAGTTAGGAAGTTGGTACATTTTGGCTACTAACAGTAAAGTTTCAGAAAATTTAAGTATTCAAGCACAGACTCAATTTAGGTTTTATGAGTTTGCAAGTGAATTGCAACAATTTAAAATAAGAACAGGTGCTAAATACCGTATTATGGAAGGGCTTTCTGTAGGAGTTGGATATGCTTATTTCAGAAATGATTTTTCATATTTATCAGAAACCCCACCTTCATTTGATGAGCATAGAATTGTTGAAGATGTTTATCTAGACCATAACGTAGGTAATGTTAAAGTTGATCATCGTGCTAGATTTGAAAATAGATTTATTGTTCGAGACCAGAGTACAGATACGCGTCATTGGTTTAGATATATGGTTAAATTAAGCTATCCTTTTCTTGATAGATGGAGTGCAGATGTATATAACGAAGTTTGGTTAAACGTAGGCGACGAGCCTACCTTTGCCCAGAATTGGTTAGGGTTTGGCTTAGGATACAAGTTTAGTGACCTTATTAAATCAAGAGTTGGTTACCAAAGAATACACCTGGACGGACCAGATTTTGATAGAATTTTGATAGGAATCACGTTTACACCCGACTTTACTAAACAAACTAGTACACCATGAATGTAGAAAAGGTATCCTTTAAAAATAAAGAAGGCCAAGAATTAGTTGGCCGCTTAGAACTTCCCGCAAATCAGCACCCGCATAATTTTGCGCTTTTTGCACATTGTTTTACGTGCACTAAAAATTTATCTGCCGTTCGGAATATTAGTCGGTCACTTACCGCTAAAGGTTTTGGCGTACTTCGTTTCGATTTTACGGGCTTAGGGGAAAGCGAAGGCGATTTTGAAGATACCAACTTTTCTGGAAACGTGCAGGACTTAGTCGCTGCAGCCAATTATCTTTCAGAACACTATCTAGCCCCTTCCCTACTTATAGGGCATTCTTTAGGCGGAGCAGCCGTTATTTTTGCAGCAGCAGAACTCAATTCTGTAAAAGCTGTTGCTACCGTTGCAGCCCCTAGTAATCCTATTCACGTTAAGCATTTATTAAAAAGTGACTTACAAACTATTGAAAAAGAAGGAGTAGCAGAAGTACAATTAAGCGGACGCAACTTTACCATTAAAAAGCAGTTTTTAGATGATCTTGAAAGTAAATCATTACCAGAAATTGCTAAAAGTATGCGTAAAGCACTCTTAGTGTTACATTCTCCACAAGATGAACTAGTAGGTATTAATAATGCCGAAGAGCTTTACATAGCTGCCCATCACCCTAAAAGCTTTATTTCGCTAGATGGTGCCGATCATTTATTGACCAAAAAAGAAGATTCTGAATATGTAGGAAGTGTAATCGCTGGGTGGGTTTCTCGATATGTTGAAATACCTTCGGAAGAAAAAATCACTTCAAAACACGATGTAGTAGCTAGTCTAGACCTAGATGAAGGGTTTACTACCCGAATGAAAATAGGTGATCATTATACTTTTGCAGATGAGCCCGAAAGTTTTGGCGGGAATAACTTTGGGCCTTCTCCTTACGAGTTGGTTTCAGCTGGACTTTCAGCGTGTACGGCAATGACCATACAAATGTACGCCAAACGTAAAAAATGGAATGTCCAAAATGTAGAAGTGCATACCAGTTACGATAAACAACATGCTACCGATTGCGAAAACTGTGAAGACGACGCTGCCAAAATCGATACGTTTACTCGTGAGATTAAGTTTGAAGGCGAGTTGGATGAAAAACAAATAAAACGCTTATTGCAAATAGCCGATAAATGCCCTGTGCATAAAACGCTACATAGCGAAACACAAATAATTACTTCTTTGATTAAGTAATATGAATTTAAAAAGTTCAAAACGATTTGAAGTTACAGTAGAAGGTACACACGCTGTTTATCTTCCTGAAGAAATAGTTACGCCCTTTCTAAATGGAAACAAGACTCGTGTTAAGGTAAAAGCATTTTTTGAAGAAAACGAAATTGAATTTCACGCCGCTTTAAGAAAACGATTAGGTCGCTATGTAATGACTTTTGGAAAAAGGTATCAGAAAGAATTGGGTATTTTCCCTTCCGATTATTTTCAAATGGAATTATGTGAAGACACTACAAAATATGGTGTCGTTATGCCGAAAGAAATGGAGGCAGTATTTGAAAGCGATCCAGAAGCTTCAGAAATCTTCGAAAATTTTTCTGATGGCAAGAAACGCTCGCTTATTTATTATGTAAAACGTTTTAAAACGTCACAAACCCGTATTGATAAGGCTCTGCTTATTTCAAGAAACCTTAATATGGGAATTATTGATCAACGAGAATTGGTAAAAAACCATTATTGAGATTGGTTTTAATACAAAAATCCAAATGCTAAGATTTTTTTAAAATGTTGGTTGTGGTTGTCTTTCCCCGTACCTTTATTCTAACTTAAACCAAAAACATAAAAAATTATAACCCATGAAAAAAGTAAGTATAGTATTTTCAGCTCTTGCCCTTATGGCCTTTACAAGCTGTAACGACGGCAAAAAGAAAGATAGCGAAGAGATGGATAAAATGGAACAGTCCGATATGGAAAAGGACGAGATGATGAAAGAAAAAGAGGAGATGATGAAGGAAAAAACCGTTACCATCCAATTAGAGTCCAAGAGTGAAAGCAATGCAACTGGTACTGTTTCGTTTACTGAAAAAGACGGAGTTGTTAAAATGGAATCGAAACTGACTGGATTAGAACCAGGAACACATGCGATTCACATCCATGAAAAAGGAGATTGCTCTGCCCCTGATGGTAAATCAGCAGGAGGACACTGGAACCCTACTTTTGAACAACACGGAAAATGGGGTGATGCAGAAGGATATCACAAAGGAGACATTGGTAACTTTGAAGCCGATGAAAATGGAGACGGTTCTATTGCAATGCAAACCGATGAGTGGTGCATAGGCTGTGATGATTCTAAGAAAAACATTTTAGGAAAAGGAATTATTGTTCATCAAGGTGCCGACGATTTTACGTCTCAACCTTCAGGTGCTGCTGGAGCTCGTGTTAGCTGTGGTGGAATTATTGAGCAATAAGGAATAGAAACGATTAAGGCTAATTAAAAAAGTCCCTTCAAGGTTATTGAAGGGACTTTTTATATGATGTAGTATGTTTCTTTTTAGGGACACACCTATATTGCGTTTACTGTATGTTTCATAAACATCAATTTTATTGTATTAATTTCAAAAACAATGCCAAAATAAAGCCCCGTATGGAAAACTCCACACGGGGCTTGCTTATTTTATAGCTTTGTAATAAACTTATTGTTTTACAATTCGTTTTACAATACTGGCATCGCTTGCTTTAATTTTCACGAAGTACATACCCGATGCTAGTTGATCCATTGAGATAACCGTATCAACGCTTGCTTTTTCAAGGTCAATAGTCTGTATTACTCTTCCATTTACATCTGTAATAACAACAGCTGTTAGCTCTTTACTGCTATGGTTAGAGAGAGTTACCTGTCCATTGGTTGGGTTAGGATATAATGCAACGTTATTGTAAAATTCTGCATCACCTACCCCTAGGATAATTTCAACAGTTACATTAAAAGTACAGGTAGTTTCATTTTCACCATCTGAAGCCGTCATGGTAACCACTGTTACGCCTTCTCCTATTTCAGTTCCTGGTGCTGGATCTTGAGTTAAGGCAGGTGTATTAGTACAGTTATCTGTTGCCGTCGTATCTCCACTATAATCTGGCAATGTAAACAACTCTCCTTCATTTACCATTTCGGTAACGTCACTTGGACAGGTAATTTCAGGAGCAATGTCATCGGCTGTAACTTCAGTTACGGTACGCTCTGCAAGACATCCTTCAAAAGCAGAAACGTTGATATCGTCATTAGGCACCCCATAATCTGAAGTTTCACAGCCTCCATTCCAGTCAGCAGCAGCATCTGTATCACCATTTCTTCTAAAAGATCCACTACATTCGGTTACTAATGAAGCACCTATTCCTGACCAATCTAAATCGGCAGCTGTGATATTGAAACCGTTAATATTCACATTAAGACCAGCTATTTGTGAAGCGGTAAAATTCCAGAATACTGAATCTACTACATTTCCGTCTGCATCTATTATGATAATCCAGCCAGTACCATCGGGATCCCAGAAAAGGTTACTACCCCAATCATTAGGCCCACCGTCATCACTATATTGAACTACTGAATTTCCATTCATTTGCCCTAAAGTTTGAGTCGTTGAGTTCATCGCATTTATATCATTATACGGGTCTTCACTCACGGCAACGGTATATCCTGAATAATCCTGCGCAGTCCCTACGTTCTGAATCTCAAACTGATCTGGAGTTTCCAATGTAATTTCAGAAATAACCAATTTTGAAAGCGGTCCATCAGGGTTCTCTTGAGCATAAACTGTTGTGGAGCCTGTAGGTGTAAAGGTATATTCTTCACCTTCAAACAATAAGTTTCCACCAAATTCAGCATCGTACCATCCTATTACATTATTAGGATCGCTTGGTGTTGCTGTTACGGTAACGTCATCGCCGATACAAAAATCTGATACCCCTTGGGTGGTAGGCCCATCTGGAATTGCAAGTACTTCAATTGTATCTGTATCTGTTGATGCTGTTGTACATTGAGCTTCTGGCACTTCGTACGAAATGGTATGTACTCCTACGCCCGCTGTTGCAGGATCAAAAGAATAAGAAATACCATTACCATCATCTGTAACACCAGGACCACTATAAGTACCGCCAGTAGGGCTTCCTCCTTCTAAACCTGTAAGTATTTCTGAACTTGCACAAACATCGGCAGGAGCTTCAAAACTAGCTTCAGATGGTGGCAAATCAAAAGCTTCAGTTCCATCATTTACACTACCTGAAGATCCTTGACTTGCACTAAAGCCTAAACCTCTTTTTGCAAAAGCTTCCCAAATTAGACATTCGTTAGCACCTCCATAAATTGCTTGGTCTGCTGCAATAATTGCATCTCTACCATCTACAAACCCTGGGCTACAAGGCTGTAGTTTCATTCCCTCGGTAACAAGTGCTAATGCCATAATGTTACCAGCATCTTGATTAACATCGCCTGTAAAGTTGTAAAAATCATCATTAAAACCATGTTCATCAATTAAAGCCCACGCCATTTCCCATATCATTTCTGCCCAAACAGAACCTATTCTATGTACGCTTGAACTCCCTTGAATTGCATTATATGTATCTGGATTTACAGACATATCGGTGCTATATGGATACGTTCGTATTCCGCCTCCATTTTGACCTTGTCCAAATAAATAGGTTCCAACAGCTCTAGGATCTGCGCCTGTATCAGTAGCTGTCATACTTAACATTGTTCCATAAAAATCACTCCATCCTTCACCCATCTGCTCAGCATTATTCAAACACTCAGTATTATTACCTCCTCCGGTCAATCTATTTGATGTACCGTGTGAAAACTCGTGTGCAACTACTAGGGTATCAAAGCAACCATCTTTGTCATTACATATATACATGTTCATGGATGGGTTGGATCCATCTGGAGGTGTCCCAAAAGTAGCGTTACACCATTCAGAAATTTGGGCATTTGCATTCACAGAGTCACTCCCTGAACCATTATTTCCATAATTATTTTCTTGAAAATTTCCACTATCCTCATCAAACCCATATTGGTACATTACATCATGCAATATATTATTAATGTAAAAAAGGTGAGTGATAGCAGCATCTTCATATTGATTTGAAAAAGACCAAACTTGATCAAAAGCGTATCCTGTAAACTCTAAAGAAGCTCCTCCGTCCGGTCGATACCCAGAATTATTTCCAGCTTCATAAGCATCTACGTTATTTCCTCTTGTTGTCGTAAACTCTGCCCCAACAGTTCCATCGGTGTCATGCCATCCAAATGGAGAGGCTGTGCCATCTGCAACATTACTTACTATCGATCTGTTTCCGTAATATGGACTTTCTAATGGAATTTCAAAAACCTCATAACACTCGGTACACCCAGCTTCTGCTTCTCCCTTAAGCTCTTCATAGTTTGGGATATCATATAGATTTTTATTGTAATCTAAAACTTCTTTATCGTGATTGTGGTCGTGTTCTTCTGTACAACTAATCATCCAGTTGTTTTTATCAATAATGGCTCCGCTAGCAGCATCCACACGGATGCTCCACCAATCCTGTCGGGTTTTTTCTTCAATTGAAATATCCCAAGCTAAAACTAATTCATTGCTATCTGTTAATTGATAGGTAAGCTTAGCAGGAATGTTACTAAGAGAAATACCTCCATCACTTAATATTGTTTCTTGACTAGCACTACTCTTTTTTTCTACTTCTGTTAAAGAACCATTTAGGCTATATCCTAATTTACTGGCAGCAGATTGAACAGCATTAATTGCAGTAATGGAAGGAGATTTTATTCCATTTGTTTTTTCTGAAACTCTGTTAAAGAAACTAATACTTGAAGATAAAGTTTTTCTGCTTGGCAAGATATGTATACTAGATTGAGTACCATTTACCTGAATTTCGTTACTAGTTTGAACAAAATAAATATGTTCAACTCCACTAGTTTTACTAGTATGACGGCTAGTTATTCTCCATTGAATATCCTCTTTGGAAAGCTCTCTATTTTCCAGCTTTTGCTGAAAAACATCCTGTAGATTTTTAGTAAAATCTTGTGCATATAATTGTGTTAAGGAAACACAACTGAACACTAAGATTAAACTTAGAGTAAATTTTTTCATAAATAAATAGTTTAAGTAATAAGTTATTTTGCGTAAAACTAAGAATATTTAGCTTTTATTCAACTATTTAAAGCAAAAGGAGTTAAGATTTAACATTTTTTCATTGTTTAATGACTTTATGTAAAATATTATTATTCTCTTGAAAGGTACTTTGGTATTAATATTACAATAGAGTAATTTCATTATAATATTTTTTCAAAGAAATTCGAAATTGTACTAAATAATTAAAATATCAAAAATATTTCTTTATTTTAGCATAGACACAAAACTAAACAATGAGACAACCTGACGAACTAATTATTTCCATGCAAGAGGGAAATGAAAAAGCATTTTCCAAACTTTATACTATGTATTCCGAAGCCCTATTCGGTATTATTTATAGCATAGTTCTTGATGAAGGAGATGCAGAAGAAGTTATGCAAGACGTATTTATAAAAATATGGGATAACTCAAAATCCTATAATATTAAAAAAGGACGTTTTTTTACGTGGATACTTAATATTGCAAGGAATACTGCTATAGATAGAACTCGTTCTAAGGCATATAAAAACTCAAAGAAAAACCTTAGCACAACTAATTTCGTAGATATATTAGCTACGTCTGATAATTTAAACAAGAAAACAAACGCCATAGGCATTAAGAAATACCTTGACGCATTAAAACCTGCTTGTATCAAAATAATAGATTTTTTAATCTTTAAAGGATACACTCAAAAAGACGCAGCCAAAGAAATAGATATTCCGTTAGGAACTTTAAAAACCCGCAACAGAAAATGTATGCAGGATTTAAAAACAATTGTATTAGGATAATATGAACGCACAAGAACTTATAGAGTCAGGTAATTTAGAACTGTATGTCGCCGGATCACTTTCTGTTGAAGAGGCTACGGAAGTGGAAGATGCCATTGAAGAACATCCCGAAGTAAAAAAACAAGTAGAATTAATAGAGGACAGTGTAATTACGTTAGCCGAAGCTGTTTCACCGCCGCTTTCTGCCCTAATTTGGTCACAAATACTTGATAATATTAGGAAAGTTAGAACTCTTTCAGAAAGAAAACCTTCAACTAATTGGGGAGCGATTACTGGTTGGGCTGCAACAATTTTGGCTTTTGCTGGTATATTTTGGATGCTTAAGGAGAAAAATGATCTTCAAGACCGAGTTCAATACACTACCACTCAAAATACTGTATTAGAAGAAAAAGCTGAAAATGCTGAAAGTCAATTGGCCGAAGCAAACGATGTATTAGACATTGTAAGGTCTAAAGAATATAATAGTTACACGTTACCAGGAAATCAAGCAGTGGCACCACAAGCCTATGCCAAGGTTTACGTTAACAAGAAAGATAAAATTGCATATATAGATGCTTCAGGCTTACCAGAACCGCCACGTGGTAAAGTATATCAAGTTTGGTCTTTAACCATGCAACCCTTGACACCTACTAGTGTTGGCTTGCTTGACACCTATTCCGAATCTGAAACCTTGCTTTTCAGAATTGATATGGGACAGGTAGCCGCTACCGAAGCCTTTGGTATTACTTTAGAGCCTGAAGGCGGAAGTGAAACTCCTACAATGAATCAATTGTATACATTAGGTGAAGTAACGCTTTAAAAAAACTATTAATTACGACCATTTAAAAACCTTATCCTCTCTTGGGTAAGGTTTTTATGTTTTCAGTTAGGATATTTTTTGAATGTTTATATTTCGTAGGCAAACATCCAAATGAATATGATATATCGAATAATAGCCTCTTCCTACTTTTATATAAGTTTACTCGCTTTAATCATAATTATTTTGGAAATCTATTCCGCTGAATTAGCTTATGAAAACATTGGCGCAATATATTCTGAAATTATGTACGGGGTCATATTTTTAAACATAATCCCGATCCTGTTTTTGATTTTTAAAAAGCGATTAGTGGCCTTTCTACTGATCCTTTCAATAGGGCTTTATATTATTCCTAACCAGTTACTATTAGCCAAGAAACTGATTCTATTAAAAGAGGAAGCTGCCAACATAGTGAACTATGCATATATGAAAAGAATAGAAGCAGGGGATTTCCCTGAAAATATCTCAGATTATAAGTTTACCTATCCTAAATTAAGTGAAGATGTTTATTATCAAAAATCTGACACTAATGACTTCGAAGTTATATACCATGTTGGAACAAAAAATACCATGCATTTTTATAGACATAGTATCGGACCCAATTGGTACTATAATAATGACTAAAAAGTTTACCCACTATATATAACCGAAATTAACTATAATTTTGGTAAACACAAAAATAGTTTCAAATTACAATATTGATTTCAAAATTTCTCCAAACTAAAAGCACCCCCTGAAAACAGAAGGTGCTTAACTAACAAAAAAACTCTGAAAAAACCGGCATAACCAGTTGTTGATCCCATAGTCCTCTATAGATGATCAACCTTTCTACATATATGTACGAGGATTAGCGGGTTACGGTTTTATAATTGTGCTATTTTTTTTGATAAAACTGGACCTAGCTCATAAGAAGCACCTGAAAGCTCTTTTTTTAGGGGTTTTACCTTGTCTTGCATTCCATTTGCTTTATATACCATGGCCGAAACATATTGTGCACTTGGTTCAAAGGTTTTACCTTCAACGTGTGTTTCAATAGTTTGTAAAGCATCTTCTTTATTTTCAGTTTTTAATTGTGCCAATGCTAAAAGTGTATAAGTTTCTGGTGTAGCACGATTGGTTATTTCTTGTTTGGCCAAAGTAAGTGCTTTTTCAGGATTTGTATCGGCGTATAGTTCAATTAGATAAGTATTGTACATTCCGCCATACAAGGAGTCTGAAACCATATCGGCAAATTTATTTTGATTAGCTTCAACTTGTTCTTGATTGTTATTAAATTCCGCCATTTCTGCTTTCAGCAAATAGTAATCAGGAGATTTATGGTTCACCATTACTGAATCTAGAATGCGGTTTGCCTCTTTGGTATCTTTCTCATACGAATAGGCTATCCAAGCCAATCCTTTTTTCACATAAGGATTATCTGGTTCAAGCTCTAATGTTTTTAGATAATACGTATACGCATCATCAATTCTGCCCGCGTGGCCGTAAAAATCGGCTATGTTACTATAACTCCAAACTTTCAATGATTTATTCCCCCCAGATTCTGCTATTGCTTTAGCTTTCTCCATATATTTAATAGCTGCATCTAGATCACCTTTGTAATCACTCCACTTAGATACTCTAATTAAGTAGTTATAATCACCATTATTTTTTACTTTATTGAGCATTTCATATGCTTTATCATATTCTGCTAGTTCCATGTACACATCAAAAAGCATGAATTCGGTTTCGTGTTTATTTGAAACTCCTTTATAACTTTCTTCCAAAATTTGTTTAGCTTCTTTAAACCTATGCTGCGAAATGTAAGTTTTTGCTAAAGCACGAGTATATCCATCTTTATTCGTTGCTGAGATTTCTATGGCTTTTTTTTGTAATCGCTCTGCCTTTTGTAAGTTTTCTACATTGCCCGTCGCATCAAATAATGCTGAATAACCTCCAGCCAGAGGTCCTAAATCCCCTACTCCACTGCTATCTGCTGCCAATCGCTTGTTCCAAAAATCTTTTTCTGAAAGAGCAGCTTTATAAGCTGAATTATCACTGGTGGAAAGGTATTTATTATAGTCTTCCTTATGCGTTATTTTTGCGGTATCTTCTTTGCTTTCTTTTTTCTCTTCACAAGAGAAAAAGGCACAAAGCGCAAATAAAATTAGTATCTTTTTCATTAGTTTTTTATTTAATCTGTTAATTTAAAACTTCAAAGTAGTTATAAAACTATTATGTAAAAGAAAAGAGCAATAAATTGCCCTTTTCTCTTTTAACTCTACAGTTACTTTTTAATTTGGAGTTTCCAAATAAGGGAAGTCAACTACTTGACGATCTCCAAAACCTACGCTATCACTAATTAATAGTGGCGAACCATCGGTACCATCAAAATTAAGGTTATTTAAGTCTCCTCCACCAAACATTAGTATCAATGATATATCGATAACATCGTCATTAATGTTTCTTCCGGTTAATGCTACTCCGGTTGAAGGGTCAAAATACACTGTCTGTGCGTTTGGCGCAACTTGTAATGCGTCAAATTGAGCCAATACTGTCGCAAAAGTTGTAGCATCTAGTCCTAAAATATTAGGCACATAATTTACCTCTTCAGGATCTAAACCTAAAGATTCAGCATAAACATCGTGATAAGTTTCCAATGTATTTTCAAAAATTGGTGTAAAATCAGCTCTATCTGTTACAGTTGTAGTATTAAAGTTATTTTTCACTTCATCTGTACCACTAAATACTGTGTTAATTCCTGGTCGTCCCATAATGTCTTCTTGCATATAGGTTCCTGAAAAATTAATTTCACCCTCTGCACAAGGCTCACATGCGGTTCCACCACAATCTATTCCTGTTTCAGATCCATTTTGAATTCCATCGTTACAGGTTTGTATGTCTATAACGTTATCGTCGTCATCACTACATTGTACAAACAGTAAGGATGCACACATAGCAATAAATACCATACTTAATTTATATATTTTCATCTTATTTTGTTTTTATTGTTATGTTATTTTATTGTCTTCTTTTTGCTGATACCCATACATTGTAGGCTGGTGGAAGTCCATCAATTCCTACTGCTCCTCCTACGTGCGGTGGAGCTGTTCCCAACATAGAGTTAGGTACTTCTACAGATATAGCTAAAACATTTACATTTTCAAAAAAGTCACTAGCTTCTCCTGGAGGTAAAAATCCTTCTGGAGCTACTTCACCACCAATTACTTGATTAAAGCGGTTAAAGTCAAAGAAAAATCCATCTCTTCTAGGACCTGCGAAAAACTTCATTCCATCACTGTCTGTAACTTCAACATCGCTTGAGGTTGAAATTTTCACACTGTGTTTTGGGCCAGAAGTAGCTACAGTGCTACTAAGTCCTTGCGTTTCTGGAGCTACAGGACCAAAAAAGTACATAGAGTCTCCTCTTTTAATGGCTTGTATTACCAAGTCTTCTTTAAAATCACCTGTGTTATCAATATTAAACTCTAATAATACATTTTCATCAAAAGATGCATTGTTCGTTACATCACCTGGCGCTAAAGGACCTTGAAGTGTTGCTATTAAAACTGTATTGTCTGCATTGCTGCCCTCAAAGGCATATAAATCTGCAATATCGGTCGTTGTACCTGCCACCGAAGGTGAGTCAATGTGGTCGGCAGCGATTAAAAATATGGCGAGTACGGCTATGCCTACTCCACCAATTGCTGCAAAAATCTTTGTTTTTTTCATGATTGTTTTTTTATCGATTAATTTATGTTCTATTACATTTACGCTTAAATTACTGCTACGGTTTTATCATAGCTGTTAATTTTGTGTTAATCTAAAAAAAAGGATTTATGAACCCCTCTGCATCAGGCTGGATATCAAAATTCATATACATCTTCTCTTCAGAAGAAAATAAAATGCATTTTACTTCCTCCAAAGTATTTTACGAGACCCTGAAAAAATCTGGGTTTTTATACGGAATACCTATTAAGACCTTAACACCTGAACCATTAACACATTTATCACTCACCAAAGAAGAGTATGGTAAGATAAATTTACTCCATTCATTAGTATATATATACAGTATTGAAAAAAACTGTAAAAACTATAAGGAAGCAATTACCGCTATCATTTCTTTTTACAAACATCTTGACAAACAAAAAAAAGGATGGTTTAAACGGTTTTCTATTTCTAATTCTGAAACAGCAACCCTTGAGAAAGTATTGGATTCCCGTTTACAAGAAAACACCTTTCTTTCAAAAAAAGATGCTGCTTCTTTATTAACGTATGCGTTGCTATTTATTGATGTACTATGTTTTAAGGAATATTTAAAGGAACCAGCTACTAGTAAGGAGGAAGCACAATATTTGGAGAAAAACTTAATTTCCTCTTGTTTATTAGCGCTGAAATCTAAAAAAAGGAAAAGCAAATACGACTCATTGTTATTAGAACTCTTTGAATCTTCATCTGAATATCTTGAAGAAAAGACAACTAACAACAAAGAAGATACATTCAAAAGTTTCAGTTTTTTTTCAGATAAAAATTTCCTCACTAAAAAGTACTTATTAGACCTCTGCTGCTTGGCTGTTTGGGATGATGGAGAAGTTGATGCTTCAGAATTTCAATTTTTACAGCAATTGGCGAAACAACTTCAGTTTACCAATGAAGATGTACAAAATAGCTTGGATGACTTACGAAACTTTTCAGCAGCACACGCCAAAAAAATTCAATTATTTGAATATGAACACCCCGTAAAACACTTGTATCGTCAATCTTCAGCAACAGTCAAACTGCTTATCCTTCGAAATAAAAACCGATTACAGCAAGAATTGGAAGAAAGCGGTGAGCTAGTTGTTTTATTAGGTAAGTCTACAACAAGGGATCTTTCTGCAGCAGAAAAACAAAAAGTAAAAACACAATTACTAGATATTTGTAAAACTATCCCATCATTAACAATCTTCTTATTACCGGGCGGCACCATTTTATTACCCTTATTAATCAAGTTTATCCCAAAGCTGTTACCGTCTTCGTTTAATGATAATAGGATTGATGGGAGTTAATCGTTGGAAGTGGGAAGATAATTTTCCTTGACTTTAGCGCATAAAAAATGGCAAGCTACCTACATCACACCGCTACGACCGTTTACCCTTGCTGCGTTCCCGCCCTGGGGGATTCAACAGGAGCTGGTTGTGTAGGACTTGCCGCTGCAAAGATACGTAGTTTTACATATTTAACAATAGTTTTTAACGATGATTTTTTACTTTTACCCTACATTAAAATAGAACACACATAATGAAATCACCTAAGTTATTCGTCGCTATACTTTTAGCATTGATTATAACTTCCTGCGGCAATAACCCAGGAACAGAAAAAAACCCATTTTCTCTAAAAATAGAGAATACACAAAAAGCATATAAACCATCGGATAACCTATCGGTTTCAATACAAAACAAAGAGGGCATCGAAATAGATTCTGTTGTTTATTCTCTTCGGAATAAAAAAATAGCGGTTTCAAAAAATAATAACAAGCAAACTATCCCCCTGCAAAACCAAAAGTTAGGTAAAGACCAGTTAAAAGCAACTATCTATGCTGACGGAGAGCAATATAATTCTGAAGCTGAGTTTACACTTCTTGCCTCAAAAAAACCTGAATTATACACATATAAATTATTAGAAACATATCCGCATGACGTGAACGCTTTTACGCAGGGTTTAGAGTTTGAAGGAGATACCTTATATGAAAGCACTGGAAAACGTGGTGAATCAACATTGAGAAAAACCAATTACAAAACAGGCGAAGTACTGCAACAAGTAGAACTAGACAATCAATACTTTGGAGAGGGACTAACTATCTTGAACAATAAAGTGTACCAACTTACATGGCAAGCGAACAAAGGGTTTATTTATGACGATAACACTTTAGAACGTACTGGTAGTTTTGTATATGAGAACAGTAAAGAAGGCTGGGGACTATGCCACAGCGATTCTAAAATTTATAAGAGTGATGGCACTGAAAGAATATGGATATTAAACCCTGACACCTTAGCCGAAACAGACTATATTGAATTGTATACGCATACAAGTCGAATCCCAAAAGTGAATGAATTAGAATGGGTTGAAGGTAAAATATATGCCAATGTATGGGAACAATCTTCCATAGCTATTGTAAATCCTGAAAACGGAGCCGTTGAAGGCGTTATTGACCTCAACGGACTGCAAGAAAAAGTAACCCAACACCCAGATTTAAATGTATTAAACGGTATAGCCTACAAAGGAGAAAAAGATATTCTATTCATCACTGGAAAGTACTGGGACAAGCTTTTTAAAGTGCAAATACTAAAAAAGTAGCTTTTTAAAGCTACTTTTTTAGTTAAGTACATTTTACAATTACCTATTTACCACATTTGCACCTTCAGGTTTTGCAAAAACCGAATCCTCCAATTGTGTTTCAGTTACGATTATTTTATTAAAACGAAGGTCATTACGCTCGTCCGTAGGCTTACCGTCTTTCACGTTATACCAAGTCAACTTTTTAGGCAACAATAGACCATTAACTTGCTCCCACTGATCGTATTTAATGTAACTCCATTTATCGCTTTTTTTATTGTCCATATAAGTTACCGTATACCCTAACCATTCCATGGTATTAGTTTCTGGATTTACATATAGTATATATTCATCTTTTGGCGAATCTCCTATTCCGGCGTTATATGAAATTTTAATTGCATTATACATCTCGCCATCCAACTCTGTAGGCTGCATCATTTCATAATTTATACCTTCGTCGCCTAATACGAAAGGCATAGCATAAAAGTAAAACATTAAATTATGATAAAAATGAGCGTTCCCTTCGTAAGCATTCTCTTCACCTTCGTGTAACCATACATCACTTCCATCATACCCGATGGACCAATCATCGTTTTCAATTTTTGAACGACGGTCTTTTAATGATGTAGTATGGACTTCTTCCCCACTCTTACCGTTCATTTCGAAACAAAGATTGTTCATTTTATGCCAAGTATCCATTCCGCCGTGCGCTTTAAAAACGTTTGTAAGTTCAGATGGATAGGACATCGCCATATTTTCTTCAGAAGAATTCATGGTGGCTTCTGTTGATTGTTCAGAAGCATTTTCTTTTCCGTGAACTTCTTCACTGGTTTCTTTTACTGTTTCTTTACAGGCAACAAATAAAAGAAGTAATGCTGCGATTGAAAGTAGTTTTTTCATAATTAGATTGGTTTTAATTTTATTAAATATAATAAAGCTGTTCCAGTAGTCGAGATAAATTGAGAAACCTTTATGAAATTTTCAATTTTATAAATCAATTCACTTATTCACATCGTATCTTTGTGTTATGGAAAAATACATTTCAAGTCTTCAAAACCCTCTAATCAAGGAGTTTACTTTGCTCCAGTCAAAATCACGGGAACGCAAAAAAAACGGCTTGTTCACCATTGAGGGGCAACGAGAGATTACGTTGGCTATAAAAGGAGACTGCAGGTTAAAAACCGTACTTTTTTCTTCTGAAATAATCGCTGAAGAAGATTTGTATGTAATTAAGGATCTTAGTAACAGCGAGACAAATTTTGTAGAAATTTCAACTGAGATATATGATAAACTCGCTTACCGAAATTCCACCGAAGGTATTCTTGCAATTGCTGAAATAAAAGAACACTCGTTAGAAAACTTCACACTTACATCAAAAAACCCCTTAATTTTAGTAGCTGAAGCAACCGAAAAACCTGGAAATATTGGAGCATTGCTCCGTACAGCCGATGCGGCCAATTTGGACGGCGTAATAATTGCCGACATGAAAACAGATTTATACAATCCAAACATCATTAGAAGTAGCGTGGGCTGTGTATTTACTAATAATATTGCGACAGGAAGTACAACCGAAATTATTTCATTTTTAAAAGAAAACAACATTTCAATCTATTGCGCCGAACTTCAAGCTTCTGAAACGTACCATACACAGGATTATACCAAAGCTTCAGCAATTGTAGTTGGTACTGAGGCCACGGGGCTTTCTAAAGAGTGGCTGCAATACAGCACACAAAATATTATCATTCCCATGCAAGGAGAGATTGATAGTATGAATGTTTCGGTAGCTGCTGGAATCCTTATCTTTGAGGCCAAAAGACAACGACAGTTTAAATAAATAATCCTCCTTTTTTATACTTTAAATGTATGTCCCCACAAACTTTATTTTACATCATTATCGCTATTTTGGTTATCAATTTTATCATTGACCAACTACTGGATGCGTTAAACGCAAAGCACTTTAACGATGCGCTCCCTTCGGAGATTGACGATGTTTATGATGAAGCGGAATACAAAAAATCACAAGCGTACAAAAAAGAGAAATATCGTTTCGGCCTTATAACAGCATTTATTTCCATTGTAGGAACTTTGTTGTTTTTCTTTTTAGATGGCTTCGCATACGTAGATGGCATTGCCCGTTCTATTTCAGACAATGAAATTGTAGTTGCATTAATTTTCTTCGGAATTATTTTATTTGCGAGCGATATTATAATGACGCCTTTTGGGTATTACAACACCTTTGTAATCGAAGAAAAGTTCGGCTTCAATAAAACCACCAAAGCAACCTTCTTTTTAGATAAACTGAAGGGCTGGGTTATGATGAGCATTATTGGCGGAGCTTTATTGAGCGCCATTATTTGGTTTTATCATTCTACTGGCAGTTATTTTTGGTTATGGGCTTGGGCAATTATAACGGTTTTTGCGCTGTTCATGAACTTATTTTACGCACGATTAATCGTTCCGTTGTTCAACAAACAAACCCCGCTTGCAGAAGGCACTTTACGATCAAAAATTGAAACGTATGCAAATACGGTTGGTTTTACGTTAGATAAGATTTTTGTAATTGATGGTTCTAAACGTAGTACGAAAGCAAACGCATATTTTTCAGGCTTCGGAAAAGAAAAACGGATCACTCTCTATGATACCTTAATTAATGATCTAGAAGACGACGAAATTGTAGCTGTTTTGGCACACGAAGTAGGTCATTATAAGAAAAACCATATAATCATTAATCTCGTTGCTTCTATAGCAACTACAGGTTTTACGTTATGGTTATTATCTCTTTTTATTGGCAGCCCATTACTTTCGGAAGCTTTGCATGTATCTCAACCGTCTTTTCACATTGGATTGATTGCTTTTGGCGTTTTATACACGCCAGTTTCAGAAGTAACTGGTTTACTAATGAATTACCTTTCTCGAAAATTTGAATACCAAGCAGATAATTATGCTAAAAACACCTTTAGTGCGCCACCACTTATTTCAGCATTAAAAAAATTATCAAAAAACAGTTTAAGCAACTTAACCCCACATCCAGCGTATGTGTTTATGCACTACTCACATCCAACATTATTAGAGCGTTTTAAAAGTCTAAAAAAGGTTAAATGATTTTAGGTGCGGTTCTTTTTCAGTATTTTTAAGGTAATGAAAAAGCTTTTACCCTTCCTCACACTACTTTTAAGTTTCTTTATTTTAGGAATTTCATATGGTTATGCGCAATCTGAGCAGGACTCAGTGCAACCCGTAGATGAAAGCAAATTACCTAGTAAAAATCGTGTAATAAATGATAGTGCCTACTACTCTTCAAATCCTTACACTGATTATAATGAAGCCTATTACCGTGTTAATAGACTTAATGAGCAAGTAGGCTTACCTCCAAAACAGTACAATTTAAGGACTCCACAAGCCACGTTAGAACATTTTATTCTAAAGTCACGAAGCGGAAACTATGAAGAAGCCCTTTATGCTCTAAATCTAAACTTATTACCGCAAAACATTACTAAAGAAGAGGCAGCCATCCTAGCTGAAAAACTATATTTTGTTATAAATCAACGTGTGAGTATCGATTGGGATGGACTTTCTGATCGTCCCGACGGACAAATTGATATCAGTACATCCACTAATAAAGCTATAGCAGGAAAACCTAGAAGAAGCGTTGTTTTCGGTGAAGTACAATTAGGTGAACGTGATATTGTGATGCGTGTACAAAGGATTCGGTTTGAAGAATACGGAGCTCTTTGGCTTATTTCAGCAAACACAGTGGAAAACATTGAATCTTTATATGAAGAATACGGGCCGCGAAGGTTAGATAAAATGATGCCCGAATGGTCCCGAGTGCATTTTTTAGGATTTCAAGTCTGGAAGTTTTTCGGAATTGTAATTTTATTATTCATTGCATGGTTTTTTGGAAAATTCGTAACATATTTATTGAGAAAAATACTACGAAAATCTAAACGCCCTTGGATCAAATCCATCGCCGATAAGTTAGCTCGACCTGCCGGTATTTTATTTGGAACCTTGTTTTTTTACATTCTACTCGATAACCTCATTTCACTTTCTGGAGGGTTTGCCAATATTGTTTATACCAGCTTAATTATACTCATTATTGGTTCTATTACTTGGTTTATAACAAGTTTTGTAGATTATTTAATGACCTATATTGCCGAAAATAAAATTGGTGATGTTTCAGAAGAAGAAAATGAAGAAGCCCGTAAAATGCTTACCTATATTTCGGTTGCTCGCCGTATCGTTACCTTTTTAGTGGTTGTTATTGGAGGGTATATCATCATTTCGCAATTTAGAGCCTTAGAAAAAGTAGGGATTTCATTATTAGCATCAGCTGGGGTAGCTACCGTAATTTTAGGTATTGCAGCTCAAAATACCTTAGGAAACATTATTGCCGGCCTACAAATTGCCATTACTAAGCCCGTTCGAATTGGCGATACGGTTATTATAGAAGAGGACTGGGGACATGTAGAAGAGATTGGTTTTACTTATATGGTAGTTAGAACTTGGGATTTAAGACGATTGGTCGTGCCTTTAAAGTTTGTTATTTCAGAAGTTTTTGAAAATTGGTCTATGACCAGTTCGCATCAAATACGTCCTATTTACCTATATGCAGACTATCGGGTGGATGTTTCAAAAATACGCTCTGAGTTTGAAAAAATGCTCGAAGCCGAAGAAGATTGGGATGAAGATAATCCCGCTGTGGTTGAAGTAGTCGATATGACCGAAGAATCTGTAAAAATACGGGCACTCTGTAGTGCAAAAGATGCCAAAACTACTTGGCAATTGCATTGTGCATTACGTGAAAAATTAATAGCGTATATCTGCCAATTAGAAGACGGAATCTATCTTTCAAGAACTCGTGTTGATATTTCAAACCGTTCAGAAAACATAAGAAACAACCGGAACAATTCTTCCGAAGAAAAAGATAGTTAAAGCGTTCAAAATTAAATTGGAGGAGAAAAAACTTCCAATAGCTATTTCTTAACTTTAACTTTTCTCAAAAAAAACCTAAATAGGCAACCCGCTTCGTATGTTCGCCCGAAAACTGTTACCTTTGTGAAAAACAAAAGCCGATGCTAAAAGCCGGAGTGTTAGGTGCCGGGCACCTTGGAAAAATTCATTTAAAATTACTGGAGCAATCTACTAAATATGACCTAGTAGGTTTTTACGATAAAGATAAAAAAGCTTCAGAAAAAGTTGAATCTGAATTTGGCTATAAAAGCTTTCCTTCTATGGAAGCTTTAATTGAAGCCTGTGATATGGTCGATGTAGTAACACCTACTTTATATCATTTTGATGCTGCAAAAAAAGTAATTGAGGCAGGTAAACATTTGTTTATTGAAAAACCGATTACCCATACGGTTCCTGAAGCTGAAGCATTGTTGGAGTTAGCAAAAATTCACAAGGTAAAAGGTCAAGTTGGTCAAGTAGAACGCTTTAACCCTGCGTTTATGGCGGTAAACCATAAGATTAAAAACCCTATGTTTATCGAGTCGCATCGCTTAGCAGAATTTAATCCGCGTGGTACAGATGTTTCGGTTGTTTTAGATTTAATGATTCATGATATCGATGCTATTTTAAGTGTGGTACAATCTAAAGTGAAGGAAGTGCACGCTAGCGGCGTTTCAGTTATTAGTGAAACACCTGACATTGCCAATGCCCGAATCGAATTTGAAAACGGCTGTGTAGCAAATCTTACTGCAAGCAGAATTTCTATGAAGAAAATGCGAAAAGCACGGTTTTTTCAGCGTGATGCCTACATTTCAGTAGATTTTCTTGAGAAGAAATGTGAAGTGGTAAAAATGAAGGATGCACCAAAAACTCCAGACGACTTTGCAATGATACTTACCAATGCAGAAGGAATAAAAAAACAAATCTATTTTGACAACCCGAAAGTAGATAGCAACAACGCTATTTTAGACGAACTGGAAACTTTTGCCGATTCTATTAATAATAATACAACACCCGTTGTTAGTTTAGAACAAGGTACTGAAGCATTGCGAGTGGCAATGCAAATAATTTCAAACTTTAAAACATTATAAATACTATGAAAAATATAGCAGTAATTGGTGCAGGAACCATGGGAAACGGAATTGCCCATACCTTTGCACAAAACGATTATAAAGTACAGCTAATTGATGTCTCAAAAGATTCTTTAAATAAAGGAATAGCCACTATCACTAAAAATTTGGATAGAATGGTTGCTAAAGAAAAAATAAGTGAAGATGATAAAAAGCGTACGCTTGCTAATATTACCACATATACTAATCTTGTAGATGGTGTTGAATATGCCAACTTAGTAGTTGAAGCAGCAACAGAAAATTTAGATTTAAAATTGAAAATTTTCAAAGATCTTGATAAATTCTGTTCTAATGAGACCATCTTAGCTAGTAATACCTCTTCTATCTCTATTACTGAAATTGCTGCTGTAACATCAAGACCTGAAATGGTGATTGGAATGCACTTCATGAACCCTGTGCCAATAATGAAGTTGGTTGAAATCATTAAAGGCTACAGTACAAGTGCTGAAACCTACAACACAGTTGAAGAGCTTTCAAAAAAGCTGAACAAAGTACCGGTAGAAGTTAACGATTACCCTGGTTTTGTTGCTAACCGTATTTTAATGCCGATGATTAACGAAGCTGTTGAAACACTTTACAATGGCGTAGCAGGTGTTGAAGAAATAGACACCGTAATGAAATTGGGAATGGCTCACCCAATGGGACCTTTACAATTAGCTGATTTTATTGGATTGGACGTTTGTCTTTCTATTTTGAACGTAATGTACGACGGATTTAAAAACCCAAAATACGCACCGTGCCCATTATTGGTAAATATGGTGATGGCAGGCAAAATGGGCGTGAAAAGCGGAGAAGGTTTTTACGATTATTCCGAAAGTAGAAAAGCGGAAACCGTATCAAAACAGTTTACTAAGTAATAAAAAGCTCAAGCTAATTTAAAAACTGAAATATAAAACGGGCCCTTCGACTCACTTTGACTCCGCTCAGTGACCAAACTCAGGGTTCTTAACTAGAAACATGGCAAAAATAATCCCTTTTAAAGCCGTACGGCCTACCCGTGATAAAGTGAGTCTAATTGCTGCACGGTCTTACGACAGCTATACCCAAGAACAAAGGGAGTCGCGGCTTCGGGATAATCCGTTTTCGTTTTTGCACATTGTAAATCCTGGTTATAAATATCATAAAGAAATTTCTGGTGAACAACGTTATTCGTTGGTTAGAAACCGCTATCAGGAATTTAAAGAAGATGGTGTATTTATTGACGATGAGAAACCTAGTTTTTACATCTATAAAATTGTAAACCGAGATGGTCTTGAATTTAACGGAATCGTCGCCGCCGCCAGCACGGAAGACTACAAGAATAACGTGATAAAAAAACACGAGGAAACACTTCAGTATAAAGAAGTTGTTTTTAAAGAATACTTAAAGACAGTCGGATTTAATGCTGAAGCTGTGCTTCTCACCCATCCTGACAATGAAGATCTTTCGGAGATTGTAAGCAACGTAATGGAAACTCGTGCTGAGTATGAGTTCACAACTACCTATCGCGACACGCATTATTTATGGAATGTAGATGATGAAACCACTGTTTCAAAAATAAAAGAAGTCTTTTCTGAAATGGAAAGCCTTTACATTGCAGATGGTCATCACCGTAGTGCATCCTCTTTTTTATTGGCTGAAGACCTAAAAGAAGCAAATGACAATCACACTGGAAACGAGCCGTACAATTACTTTATGAGCTATTTAATTCCGGAGAGTGATTTAAAAATTTATGAATTTAACCGCTTGGTAAAAGACCTTAACGGACTGAGCAAAGAAGAGTTTTTAATTCAGCTAGATGCGATGTTCCGAATTGAAAATAGAGGTTTAGAATATTATAAACCCACTCAAAAGCAGAATTTCAGTATGTATTTGGATGGAGAGTTTTATTCGCTTTATCTTCGGAAAAACAGCTACACTATAAACAATGCGCTCGATGCGTTAGATGCTCAAATTTTGTTTACTACCATTTTAAAACCAATTTTAGGCGTTGAAGACTTACGAAACGACCAACGTATAAAATACACCGATGGTAAAAGCGATATGGCCTATGTACAGACCGTTGTAGACACAGGCGAGTTTACGGTAGGTTTTGGCCTACTACCAGTACGTGTTTCTGAAATGAAGAAAATTGCAGATGAAGGGCTAAAAATGCCACCAAAAACCACCTTCGTATTACCCAAATTACGCAGCGGAGTCACTATTTACGAGTTTTAGATTGTTTAACAAACTTTAGTTTTTACTAAAACTTCCTATTTGTATTTTACTGAAGAAAAGAGAACGTTATGAGTATTTCAGAAAAAATAAAATCATTTAAAGAGCAATTGCCCGAAGATGTAACTTTGGTTGCCGTTTCAAAAACAAAGCCTGTTTCAGAAATTATGGAGGCCTATAACACTGGTCACCGCATTTTTGGGGAGAACAAGGTGCAAGAAATGGAAAGCAAATGGCAAGAAATGCCTAAAGATATTGAATGGCATATGATTGGCCATGTTCAGCGTAATAAGGTGAAATATATGGCGCCGTTCGTGAGTTTAATTCACTCCGTTGATAGCAAACGTCTGTTAAAAGAAGTTAATAAGCAGGCTAAAAAAGAAGAACGTGTGATAGATTGTTTGCTTCAAATTAAAATTGCTGAAGAAGACAGTAAATTTGGTCTTGATAAAGAAGAAGCTTTGGAGCTATTGGCTTCAGAAGCGTTTCAGAACTATGAAAATGTAAATGTAATCGGCTTAATGGGAATGGCTACCTTTACCGATGATGAAGCGCAGGTTACCAATGAATTTCAGAAATTAAAAGATATCTACGACAGTATTAAAGATACCTATAACTTCACAAAACTTTCCATGGGTATGAGTGGTGATTATGCTATAGCTATGGAAAAAGGAAGTAATTTAATTCGCGTGGGAAGCGCTATTTTTGGCGAACGGAATTATTAACAACCACATTATAATTTATATTCAGTAAAAAGGAGAACAAGATACATGTACGCTATTTTAGATATTGAAACAACCGGCGGAAAATACAATGAAGAGGGTATTACCGAAATAGCAATTTACCGTTTTGATGGGCATGAAATTGTAGATCAATTTAGCAGTTTGGTAAATCCAGAACGCTCTATACAGCCTTTTGTGGTGAATTTGACTGGTATAAATAACCAAATGCTCAGGAATGCCCCTAAGTTTTATGAAGTAGCAAAACGTATTATTGAAATTACGGAAGACTGTATTTTAGTGGCTCATAATGCGAAGTTTGACAACCGAATTCTCACTACCGAGTTTGACCGTTTAGGATACAAATATGAAAAAAACACCCTGTGTACAGTAGAACTTTCTAAAAAATTAATTCCGGATCTTCCTTCCTACAGCTTGGGTAAATTAGTAAAATCTCTTGGAATTCCACTTACCGATAGACATCGCGCACAAGGCGACGCCAAAGCTACCGTTACACTTTTTAAAATGTTGCTGAACAAGGACACTTCAAAAAATATTATTGAGGCAGCCGTTCGTAAAAATCCAAAACGCCAATTAGAACCCAAATTATTAGATTTAATTGCCGAAGCTCCCACTGAAACCGGCGTGTATTATATGCACCAGAAAGATGGGAAAATAATTTATATCGGTAAAAGTAAAAACATAAAAAAGAGGCTCACGCAACATTTTACTTCAGACAACAGAAAATCGAAACGCATACAACTGGAAGTTACAAGCGTCAGTTATGAGAAAACTGGAAGTGATCTTATTGCTCAGTTAAAGGAAAGCGAAGAGATTAAACGCAACAAACCCATCTACAACCGAGCACAGCGCAAATCACTGTTTAACAATCAACTCACCTCTTTTAAAGATGAAAATGGGTTTATCAATCTAGCTATTGAGAAGGCAGACGGCAGAAAAAAGGCAATCACCACGTTTACCAATTACCAACAGGCAAAAGCCGTACTGTTTAAAATCACCGAAGATTATACCCTCTGCCAGAAACTAAATGGTCTGCATAAAACAAAAGGCAGTTGTTTTCAATACACTATTAAGGAGTGTAATGGAGCTTGCATAAACGAGGAAAAGCCAGAAGCATACAACGAACGCGTACAACAGTTTTTAGATGATAAGAGCTATAAAAATCAACATATGCTCATTATTGACCGTGGTCGGGAGGTAGAGGAGCGATCGGTAGTTTTAATTGAAGATGGACACTATAAAGGTTTTGGTTTTTTCAATTTAAACTACCAAATAACCAATCCGGAGATTCTAAAAACCCTTATCAACCCGATGCAAAATAACCGGGATGTACAGCATATTATTCAAAACTACCTTCGGAAGAATAAAAAGTTGAAAATTGTAAATCTAGCGAACAATGCTATTAATTAATTAAACTTAGCTATTTTTATGGCTAAAGATTATTTCTATTGAAAACGAATAAAAGAAGTTATTGGCGACGAAAATTGCACGAGATTATTGCAGAGGCTGATACCCCAATGGGTAAGTTTTTTGATGTCATCTTACTCATCTTAATCTTGCTCAGTGTTCTTTTTGTCATGATAGAGAGCGTAAAAGGCCTTCCAGAAAGGGTTTACGACGTTTTATACATAGGCGAATGGGTGATAACCATCTTCTTCACTTTTGAGTATATTGCCCGTATTTTAACCGTAAAAAAACCAACTAATTATATTTTCAGTTTTTATGGTATCATCGACTTTTTATCGACTATCCCGCTGTACCTTTCCTTTATATTGGTAGGAAGCAATGTGTTAATTACCGTAAGAGCTTTGCGGTTATTGCGGGTATTTAGAATACTTAAAATTACGCGCTACATAGGTGAAGCCAATAAATTAAAAAAAGCCCTCAACGACAGTCGTCCAAAAATTTTGGTTTTTCTTTTTGCCGTATTAATTGTTGCCGTTATTTCTGGTACACTTATGTATTTAATTGAAGGGGAAGAAAGTGGTTTTAATAGCATACCAGTAAGTGTTTATTGGTGTATTGTCACCTTAACTACTGTTGGATTTGGCGATATTGCCCCAGTTACACCTTTAGGGCAGTTTTTAGCTACTGTAATTATGATTTTAGGGTATGGAATAATCGCCGTCCCTACAGGCATTGTGAGCGCCGAATATGCTACTAAAAGGGACTATGTTCACGTTAACACACAATCTTGTAGAAATTGTGGTGCTCAAAGACACCGCGACGATGCTAAGTTTTGTCATAAATGTGGAGAAGACCTTCACGTTGAAAACACAAAAGAAAGTTAATGCCTTTTCATCAACCAACTCTTATTTGTGTCGTGGGCCCTACTGCCATTGGAAAAACAAAATTAGCCATTGAGCTTGCCAATGCTTTTAATACTGAAATAATTTCGGCCGATTCGCGACAGTTTTTTAAAGAAATGAGCATTGGTACTGCTGTACCTTCTGCTGAAGAATTAACAGCCACAACACATCATTTTATTCAGAATAAAACAATTTTTGAACCCTATAATGTAGGTGATTTTGAAACGGAAGCCCTTCAGTTATTAGACAAATTATTCACTAGAAAGGATGTAGTTATAATGGTTGGCGGTTCGGGCTTGTATGTAGATGCGGTTACCAAGGGATTGGATGATTTCCCTAATATACCCCTTAAAATACGAGAGCAACTAAATGATGAACTAGAAAAGAATGGATTAGATGCTCTTCAGAAAGAATTAAAAGAAAAAGATGCTTTGTATTTTAAAAAAGTAGATATTCAAAATCCGCACCGTGTTATTCGTGCTTTAGAAGTGATTCGAACTTCAGGGAAACCCTATTCCTCTTTTTTAAATCAAGAAAAAAAAGAACGCCCTTTTAAAACTGTTTATATAGGATTAACCGCTGATCGTAAAATTATTTATGACCGTATAAATAAACGTGTAGATATTATGATGGAAGCAGGTTTATTAGAAGAAGTAAAGAAACTTGTACCTCATAAAGAATTAAATGCCTTACAAACGGTTGGTTACAGAGAACTGTTCGATTATTTAGATGGAAACAGCACTTTAGATGAAGCTACTTCAGAAATAAAGAAAAACACACGCAGATTTGCCAAACGCCAAAACACGTGGTTTAAAAAAAATGAGTCTATTAACTGGTTTGATTATACTGTAAGTGCTTCAGAAATAATTGAAACAATAAAATCAAAAAACGCCCTATAAAGAAGGGCGTTTTTAGACACTTAAGTTTTATATCTTAGTTTTATTTAGTTATCAACTTCGTCTTTTACCACTAAACGGAAGCCTTCACCGTGAATGTTGATAATCTCAACACCATCGTCCTTACCTAAATACTTACGCAATTTAGCAATGTAAACATCCATACTCCTAGAGGTAAAATAGTTATCATCTCTCCATATTTTTGTTAACGCTAACTCACGTGGCATTAAATCGTTTTTATGTAATGCCAACAAGCGAAGTAATTCGTTTTCCTTAGGAGAAAGTTTTGTTGGATCTTCATCGTTATAGGTTAAAAAGCGAAGCTTCGAGTTTAAATGGAAGTTACCAACTTCAAACTCAAACTGCTTGCTATCTGCAATGCTATCCGTGGCTTTACGTTGTATAATTGCCTTTATCTTCATTAATAGTACTTCACTATCAAATGGCTTGTTCAAGTAGTCATCTGCTCCTACTTTATACCCTTTTAACACATCTTCCTTCATCGCTTTTGCAGTCAAGAAAATGATAGGAATATCTTCGTTTTTTTCACGTATTTCTTTTGCAAGTGTAAAACCATCCTTATAAGGCATCATTACATCTAATATGCAAAGATCGAAATCGTCTTTTTTGAATTTTTCAAAGCCTTCCATACCATTTTTGGCATGAACTACTTCATAATCATTCATAGCTAGGTAGTCTTTTAAAACCGTTCCGAAATTCGGATCGTCCTCTACCAATAAGATTTTTTTGTTTTCAGTTTCCATAATTTAAGATATTAAGTGTATTTTTATAATGAAGGTACTTCCTTTTCCTTTCTCACTTTCCACATATACTTGTGCATCATGATCATCAAGTATTCGTTTCACGTAAGCCAATCCAAGACCGTGACCTTTAACGTTATGTATATCCCCGGTATGTTCCCGGTAAAATTTTTCAAATATTTTCTTTTGCGTTATTTTGCTCATCCCCATTCCCTGATCGCGTATCTTTAAAATAATGTAATCTTTTACGTTTTCAGTGTAAACATCAATTTTGGGTGCGTCTTCAGAATATTTTATTGCATTGTCTAAAATATTAACCACCACATTTGTTAAGTGGGATTCATTAGCCAAAACAGAAGATTTTAAAGCTCCCAAGTGACTGGCTACGTAGCCGCCTCTATCTTCCACAATAAGTTCTACATGGGTAAGTGCATCGTTTACTATATCATGAAGCTTAAGTCGCTCTTTGGGTAAATCAAGTTCGTTCTTTTCTAATTTTGAAATACGAAGCACATTTTCCACTTGAGCATGCATGCGACGATTTTCATCACGTATCATTTTTAAATAGCGCTGTAAAAACTCTTTATTATCCTTTACTTTTGGATTTTTAAGAGAGTCTAAAGCAAGGTTAATCGTTGCTATAGGGGTTTTAAACTCGTGCGTCATATTATTAATAAAGTCAGATTTTATTTGCGAAATCTGCCTTTGTTTAAATATTTGCGATAAGGCACTGGCGTAAGCCAAAATGATTACCGCAGTAAAAATCAATGAAAGTACTGCCATTCCTAAAATAGAATTGAGTACTACTTTTTCTTTTTCTGAAAAGTTTACATATAATTGATACCCATTTTCTTCTTTATCATTCTTAAACAAGGGCACTACATATGTACTTTCAGGATCTAACTGAAAATTATCAGATCGTACTTTAGTTGCTAAATTGTTACTGTAAACTGCATATTCAAACTTAGAGTCTACTCCCCTTTCATTCAACTCTTCAGTAATTAAATTTTCAATTTCAGAGCCATTTACTCGTTTATGCAATGGAGCTTTAGATGAAATATTAAAATAAGCGTTTTCAAACTGGTTCCGTTCAAAATCTTTCAGTCTTTTAAAAGAAACTTCGTTAGATTCTGAAGGGTTTTCGCCATCTATCCCAGGATTTATTCTTGTTGTAGTTTTACGGTTTGTCAACCTTTTAAACTGAATACTGTCAAAATCCATATCTAGAAAACTAGAAGATAGTTTATAATCTTCTTCCAAAATTCCATCAGTATAAACAAAAACTTCGTTGGTCCTATCGTTTTTTGTCTTATAGACCAATTCACTGAAATTTACATTGTCAGGTACTTCTAAACTGTCAACATAGTTACTGTAAACATTATAAAAGTCTTCTATTTCCCTATTTTTTATCTCTTTAGTGACTGAAAAAAGGGTTTGCTGTACATTAAAGGTAAACTGTTCTTCCTTAGTCTGATATGAATTCGAAATCCAATATCCCTGCACAAACATTATCCCTAGCAGCGACAGACTCATTAGGGCTATAAGTAAAGCGAATAGCTTTTTATTCATAGCCCAAAAATAAGATTTTAACATTTAGCACAGTTTTCATTTAACCAAATGTTAACAAAAGATGTTTTATGGCGGTTACCGTACTGTTTCTATAAGGTATTCGTGTATTTTTTGCACTTGTTTGCGAGTAGCTGAAAGTTGCTCATTTTCAATAATAAAGTCTGCTAACTCTTTCTTTTTTTCATCGGGCCATTGGTTATCCATTCGCGATTTTATTTCCTCTTCATTAGTATCGTCTCTCTTCAAAACACGAGTTATTCTAACCTGCTTAGGGGCAGTAATCAAAATGGTGTAATCACAATTTTTATAGCTTTCATTTTCAAATAATATTGCTGCTTCTTTAATGCAATAAGCGCCCGTTTGTTTACTCATCCATTTTTTAAAATGTTCTGCCACGCGAGGATGTATTGTTTGGTTTACCCTTTCTAGTAATTCTTCATCATTAAAAATTTGACTCGCTACAAACTTTCGGTTTAAGCCTTGCTCGTTATACGCCTTATCACCTAATATTTCAATAAGTTCCGTTTTAATTTCTTCTGAAGTATTTGTGAGCTTTTTAGCTTCAATGTCTGCAATATAAATAGGTACACCCAACTCATTGAACATATTTGCAACAGTAGTTTTCCCACTACCAATTCCTCCTGTTAATCCTACTGCTTTCATTCTTCTGAATCTTGTTTAAAAATTAAATAATCAATTTTTTCATCTTTAATTTCAACATCTCGAATGTCTATCGGTTTTTTTGAAAATTTAGTGAGCATAAAGTTTTCTGAGTTATTCCTTTTTGAGAAATCACAAAACAAGTGGAAATCATTTTCTGAAACTTTATTGAAATTTTTCACAGGTACATTAAAGCTTATTTTGGTAACCTCAGGGATTAATTTAATAATGGTCCCTTGTGGTAGATTGACAACTTCAATGGGTAGAGTTATTTGCTTTTGAGTAAACTCTTGAACCTTTATTGAAAGTTCTGCTTCTTTTGGCGATATGGAAAGTGAAGGAGCGTCTGGTAATGCTAAATCTACAGTTTCTTTAAAATCCTCATCAATCCCAGTAAAGCTTTTTGACTTTGTAGCAATTGAATCAATTTTTTTAATAATTTCTGAAGGACCTGATACTTGCACTGAATCTGGTTTTATATTTAAGGCATCCAAACTCATATACCCTTTTCTATAACTAAGCTCCGCTTTTGAAAAAACAGGAACCTTCTTTGAAACTAAAAGCTCTAGGTGTACTTTTAACTCATTTAAAGATAGGTTTTTTACCGAAAGATTTTTATCCAACTGGTTTGAAATTAGACTTGTTAATTGAACGTCGGTGATAGCTATTGTTTTATTTCCTTTTGTGTAATAATCTGAAATGTTTATTGTAATTACGGGTTGTTTTATTTTATAATAAAAAAATTCAAATCCATTTGTAGTAAGATCAAAAGAAAGCTCTTCAGGATTATTTTCTGCCAATAACGTTTCATTAGGGATGCTTTTATAAAGTATTGAAGCATCAACTGTTGCAGTATATTCCCTTGAAAATTTTGTAAGTACCCAAAATAAAATTGCCAAAAAAAGAAAGACTAAAAATTTTTTAATCTTACCAGTATTATATTTTCGATTAGGTTTTGGAGTCATTTAAATAAGTAGTTTAATTAAAGAACAATGTAGGGAATTGTCTTTGGGGATCTCTTTTCAGCAAACCAATATAAAAAGTAGATTTTAAAAAAGCGATTCCGTAGCCAAAAAACTGAATAAATAAAGCTACAACAGATAATAAGCCAATAAAAATACTTTTATTTTTTATGCTTGAATCAACAAAGATCAATAAAATATATAACAAAAGAGGTATTAACATTATCCAACTAACTATTAAAGATAGGGCTAGGGATATTAATACAAAAAAGACAAAAAATAGTGGAAACCAAAATGTAATTTTTGAAGCTTTTGGATGCCATTTGTTAAGAATTGGACGTACCAAACCAAACTTTTTTACTTGTATATAGAATTTTTGCCAAGAGATACGTCGTTTATGAAAAACGTAAGCGTTAGGAAGAAATGTTGTTTTAAACCCGTTTTGAGCAATCCGCTGTGAAAGATCAGGATCTTCTCCTGGATGTATTTTTCCAAATCCCCCAGTTTTTGTGAAAGCTCTCTTCGAGATACCCATATTAAAACTTCGGGGCTCAAAATTAGTTACGCTTTTTTTATTTCCACGTATTCCTCCAGTAGTAAAAAAAGAAGTCATTACATAGTTAATCGCCTTTTGTAAGTTGGTAAAACTTTCGTGAGCAGCATCTGCACCTCCATAACAATCGTAATAATTCTTCTCAAGAAAACTGTCTACAGTAGATAAATAATGAGGAGGAAGTAAACAATCTGAATCTAATATTATAAAATAGTTACCTGTGGCTTTCTCCATTCCAAAATTACGGGACAAGCCAGGTCCAGAATTTTTCTTATAATAATATGAAATGTTTAATTTTTCTGAATATTGATTTACAACAGTTTCGCTAGAAAGTGAAGACCCATCTTCTACTATTACAATTTCAAATGTTTTGTTATAATCAAGTAATGTGAAGCTCTCCAAAAGCTCTTTAACTTCTTCTGGACGGTTGTAAACAGGGATTATAAATGAAAAGCTGAAATTCATTACACAAATGTAACGAATAAAAAAGCCATCCCGTATACCGGGATGGCTTTTAAAGCTTAAAGAAAAAGATTGTTACCTTTTAATCACTTTATAAGTTCCTATTTCTCCATTTACAGAAACTTTCATTATGTATGTTCCTGTACTTAAAGCAGAAATATTCAACTCTGTAGATGCACTTCCAATGTTTTGATCAATTACTTTTTGACCTAAACTACTGTAAATAACCACATTCCCAATATTACTCTTAGCTTTCAATGTAATTACATCATCTGCTGGAGTTGGATAATAAGAAAAGTCTTCTAAAACATTATTAGAAACACTTAAAATAGTTCTATTTACAGATGACCAAGCCACTTGTGTACTAGCAGAGGCAGAGTTAATATTACCTATAAAAGTTGTATTACCTGTAGCAAGATCTACTGACCTCCATTCACCTTCAAAAGTAGCACTATTAAATGCAGACATGTAAACCGTATCGGTTACTTCGTCATAGCACATACCTTGTCCGAAGTTAGCATCAAAGCCAATTGGGCCTATACTAGTTGCAGTACCTGTTGACAAATCTACTGAGTACAGTAAATCGTTAAGCAGTTCGTATAAATAGCCTTGTCCATCTCCGTCTATCGCTAATCCGATAGCAAGATCGCCTGTAGCCAATCCTAAAGAGCCCACAACTGTTGCTGAAGGACCAGATGGATCGATAACATAAAGGTCAGGACCAGCTATTCCATATAATGTTCCATCATTATCAAACTCCATAGCTACCCAATCGCCTGGAATGTTACCAAGTGATGTATATGTACCAGTTCCCACATCAAAAGAATAAAACTCACCACCATTGTCAACCACATATCCTGTTGTTGGGTTTGCTGGGTCAATAGCACCTGCATTTTCAAAATTAACGGTAATTGGTGATGTACCAACTACTTGCGTGGTTCCTGGATCTCCAGTTTCAAAACTAAGAAGCTCTTGGCTACCATTACTTATACCATATATAAGGTCATCACCTCCACCGCCACCTGGCTCATCATCACCAAGAACGTTCCACACTAAGCCTTGAGTTAATCCTAAATCAGAAAAAGGAGAAGGTGTAGCTGCTCCACAATCAGGCGCTTGAATATAACTTGGTCCAGTTTCTCCTTCACTATTACAACCAAACCGCATATTATGAGTGTCAGTACCATCATCTACCAATACTAACTCCATTACCATTGCTTGACCAGCAGGTATGGTCGCTGACAGAGGTAAATTAACTATTGTTGCTGCATCTGCATTTGTAGCATCATAAACAGCTGTACCTTCAAGCGTTAATGTTCCACCTGGAAAAGCCCCAGGATCCGCAGAATAAATATTTGCTGTAATCGGGAAACTAGTAGGTGTTGAAATAGTACCTATAGCAAATTCAACTGCATTTACCTCTAACCCATCTGTAATGCCAAAATCCCCCGCAAGATCAAAAGCTCTAAAAAGATTATTATCTCTAAAACTGGTAGCAGAAGCACATGCTATCTCTTCACCAGCTGTAATTGTCTGGCTGTCACTTTGCGTAATTACAACTGGAGCTATATTTTCAACTCCGTTGAAGTGCACGTTTAACATACGTTGCTCTTGCTTAGTAAAATAATCATTTAGGCTACCATTAACAGTACCTATATTTTGAAGTTTGGTTAACAAACTTTCAACGGTCACTGGGTTTTGGTCTCCAGTGTTAGTTCCTGTTAAAGAACTTTGCGCATTTATTAGTCCAACAGAACCAATAAAAAAAACTAATAATAGTGTAATTTTTTTCATAATATTACTGAGTATTTGTTATTAATAGATTAAAAGTAATAAAAATAAAACATAAAATAAAAGTATTGTTTATGAATTTCACTATTTAAAAACAAACAATCAATAAAACTTTATAATCTTTCAGTTTAAAATAGTCACTTTATTTAAAAAGTCTGTAAGCAAATTGGGACTTAAAGCTATAATACTAACAATCAATTAAAAAGCCATCCCGTATACCGGGATGGCTTTTAAAACTTAAAGAAAAAGGTTGTTACCTTTTAATCACTTTATAAGTTCCTATTTCTCCATTTACAGAAACTTTCATTATATATGTTCCTGTACTTAAAGCAGAAATATTCAACTCTGTAGATACATTTCCAATAGTTTGGTCCATTACTTTTTGACCTAAAATACTGTAAATGGCTACATTTTCAATATTATCCATTGCGCTCAAAGAAATAGTATCATCTGTTGGGTTTGGATAGTAAGAGAACCCTTCAATAGCGTTATCTTCAGTTCCTAATCCTATTCCATCAATTGTAATATCTGTTGTACCGCCAGTGTTTACTACAAACACATAATAGGCTTGTCCTGCACTGGTATTGATAGTCGTTGATGTTCCAGGCAAACATTGGTTGGTTCCTTGGTTTACCAAAGTAAGATCTGTTTCTGAAGCATTTTCATCTGGAGCTTCAAAGAATGTCACTACACTTGCTCCTGCAGGAGATGTAATACTCGCAGTAGCTTCTCCATCTTCATTAGCCACAAAGTTATACCAAACACCGTTGGCACCATCAATGTTACATCCAGTAGGGTTTCCTCCTTCAGTTGTAGCTGCAGGCATTGGTACAGCAGGATCTGTATAAGGAATTCCTATTTCGTCAACATCGATTGAGTTAGCAATCATATCGTTTGGTGGTGGCACAGGAAGACAATTCACATTTAATGAATAGTTTCCAGTAGCTCCTCCAAATCCGTGTACTAATATATAATAGGTAGTATTACCATCACCTTGGAATGAAGCTTCAGATTTCAACCCGTCTGAGCCACAAGAGTCATCATTACCTGCTTCACAGACTAATGTTCCACAGTCTCCTGAATATACAGATAATTTAGTGTCATAATCTGAATCACAAAGTGATACGGTGTAATCTGTAATCAATCCAGAATCATCTGTAAATGTATACCAAACACCTGGAGCAGTGATAGAAACTCCACTACATTCTGGAGCACCAGTATCTGGTGTAGCTCCATCTGTAGAACCAGTAATAGTTTCACCACACGCAATTGGTAAAGCACCTTCACAGAAATCATTTTCTAAAGGCTCTTCACAGGTTACATCTAATTCAAAGTTACCTGAATTTGAACTAAAACCTTCTACCATTATCAAATAGGTAGTAGAACCATCAGAAACAAATGTAACTTCAGATTGTAAGCCACAAGAATCATCGTTAAATGCGATTTCGTTTGTAAGATCACAAGAATCATATACTCGAACAGCTGAATCATAATCAGTACCACCTCCACAAAGAGAAATAGTTACCAATTCAGTATCTCCGCTTCCGGTATAAGAGAAAAATTCATCTGGTGCAGCGTTACCTCCTGAATCAGTATCGCTTGCTGTTTCTCCTGTAAATGTATCACCACAAGAAAGTGCGTATGCATTTTCACATTCATCGTTGGTTGGTGGCACACAAATAGACATAGAGAACTGTAATACTTGACCAGTATCTCCGCCCGCATCATCACAAACCTTTAGTAGCCAGTTACCTGAAATGCTTTCGCCATCAAAGGTATCTGCAAATGTACCCCCTACAGCCATATAAGGACCAACACCAAATGGAGCAGTTGCTCCTGAAATGTCAGCTCCGCCGTCTTCAAACATAGTTCCATTGTAGGCATCATCTGTTCCACCACCTAAATCTTGTGCCAGTACTAATTCGGTACCTGCAGGAGAAATCAATGAAATATCAAGGTCTCCAGAAAAAGTATGGGTAATATCAATAGTTATATTTTCCAATGTTGCTCCGTCACCAATAGTTCCTATATCTGTTACGGTGATTGGAATTTCATTTGGTGCGTTAGCACAGTCTGCTGTTGAAGTATCTACTCCATCAATATCCAATGGTACTGCTGTAGAGTCATACGCTGTACTAGTACAATTTGGTGGTGGTGGAGGTGTTCCAGCTCCTTCAATAGCAACAATTGTCAACTCAGCACAATCTGCATTTACAGGACCTAAGCCAGTAGCCGCTCCAGTTGCAGTATCTATAGATGCCCATTGATTTACACCACCTCCAATATATGCTCCCATATATAAGATACCCGTTTCAGGATCAAAATCAGCATCTTGCGCGAAGCTTATATCGATTCCAAGCGGTCCTATTTCAGTTGCTGTTCCTGTAGCAAGATCCATAGCATATAAATTATCTAACCCTATGTCTGCCATGAAAGCATTGCCATCGTTATCAATAGCCAACCATATTCCTACAAATCCAGTTATGGTAGTAGTACCTATTTCGGTTAAGGTTCCGCTTGATAAGTCTACAGTATATAATGTGACATCATCACCTAAACCACTAAGTAAGTACATAGTACTATTGGCTTCATTCCAAGCTAACCCTCTTGTACCATGACCTGTTACAATATTTGTAAGTGGTCCCACTGTTGTTGAAATACCTGTAGCTGGATCAATAGTTAATAACGTTAAATTATCGTTATCCATTGTATATAATGTACCTGAACCGTCAAAATCTCCAGCAAAGGTAGCAGTAGGGTCATTAATAACTGTATTTAGGTTATAAGGACCATCTAAAGGGAATGATCCAAAATCACCTCCAGTACATATTGCTGTTCCATCTTTAGCGTAAACTGTAGAAATACCACCGCCACCGCCACCGGTGCCCTCTTCAATGGATAATGTATCGATACCTATATAATCTGAATTACTGCCGACAGGACCTGCATCTGTAACCCAATACCTAAAAGCAACTCTTGTATCTACTGCTCCAGTAAGTCCTGATACGGTTGCTGTAAATTCAGTCCAACCATGAGGGTAATCATCCCCTAAGGCTGGATTTATCTCAAGTAACAATTCGGTATAAGAACCAACATCAGAAGGGCCAGATGGATCCACATTAGCACCATCCGGGCTAATTCTAACTTCTAAACGGTCTGCAAATAAATCTGGTCCAACATCAGTTGTTCTTGTCCAAAAAGTAATTTCATCTCCATTTTCCAAATTCAATACAGGAGTTATCATAAAGTTGTTTATAACAGAACCTGCTGTACTGTTAAAATTAGCTCCAATGTAGGCCGTAGGCCCACCTGTATGTGATGGAAAAACCAAATCGTTTCCTTGGAACCAATCTGTTGACCCAGGACTATCACTTGCATTTACAAAAGTAAAGCCAGCCCCTGGCAACGTAGTAATATCATCAAACCCTTCTTCAAGAAGAGTTGCTTGTAGCCCTCTATTATTAGTGTTTTGCGCTCTAAGATAAGCACTCAAAACCTGTTTTTCAGCTGAATTAAATTGTTGTTGATCCAGTCCAGCTTGATTTTCAGAGCTGTGAAGTCTTGCCAATAACTCCTCAATTGGTGCAGTTGATTGTTTTTCACTTTCAACCCCAACACTCCTTGATCCTTGTATGGAAGAGTTAGGTTGAATAAACTGTGCCTCCATTGTAGCAACTAAGCTACAGAAGGCAAAGAATAATAAAGTAATTTTTTTCATAATTAAAATTAGAATTTAGTTAATATTGGCTTAAATGTAATGAAAATAAACTGTTTTTAATAGTTTATTCAAGTATAACCTAGAGCTAAGAGTTTATACCACAAAGGCATTATATTACTAGTACTGTATAGTTTTATAACAAAAAAAAGCCATCCCGTAGCCGGGATGGCTTTTAAAAACTTAAAGGAAAAAGGTGTTACCTTTTAATCACTTTATAAGTTCCTATTTCTCCATTTACAGAAACTTTCATTATGTACGTTCCTGTACTCAATGATGAAATATCAAATTCGGCAGTTACATTTCCAATAGTTTGGTCCATTACTTTTTGACCTAAAATACTGTAAATGGCAACATTTTCAATAGTATCAATCGCTCTTAATGTAAGCGAACCATCTGCTGGGTTTGGATAGTAAGAGAACCCTTCAACAGCGTTATCTTCAGTTCCTAAGTTTGTTCCATCGATAGTTATATCTGTAGGACCTCCTGTGTTTACAACAAACACGTAATAGGCTTGTCCTGCAGTTGTATTGATAGTTGTAGATGTACCTGGCAAACATTGATTTGTTCCTTGGTTTACCAATGTAAGATCTGTTTCTGAAGCATTTTCATCTGATGCTTCAAAGAATGTTACCACACTAGCTCCTGAAGGAGATGTAATGCTTGCTGTAACGTCTCCATCTCCATTAGGTACAAAGTTATACCAAACACCGTTAGCACCATCAATGTTACATCCAGTAGGATTACCGTCTTCCGTAGTTGCTACTTGCATCTGTACGGCAGGATCTGTATAAGGGAATCCTATTTCGTCAACATCAATAGAATTGGCGATCATATCATTTGGTGGTGGCGGTATAGCACAAACTACATCAGCTTCCCATCCTGCACGTGGTACAGAGCCGTCACTCAAGAAAACAAATGTAAGAGCACCACTAGCATCGCTAGATGTAAAAGGTCCAGGAGGTGTTGTCCCATAATATCCACCAGCTGGGAAACCACTATTGGTTGCAGGGTTTCCACTATCAATTAATGGAAAAGTAGTATCAGGTCCATCATAAACATATAATGCATCCCAAGTTTCTTCCACGTCAAACGAAGTAAAAGTTACTGTTACAAGCTCACCCGAATTTTCAGGGTTAATAGTAACTGTATCATCTGAATCGTTTGCATAATCTCCGTCTGGACCACCATTGTCATAAAACTTACCGCCACACGCAGGTGGAGTTGCAAAAGTAATTGGTCCCGCAAAGTTACTCAATCCATCTCCACTACAATCTGCAACTACATAGAAGTCATAACTTAAACCACCGCTCAAGGCTGTTGCCGTTGCCGTAGTTGTGCCACTTGGAGTTGTTCCTGTTTCTACAGGTGTATCTGTCGCTGGGTTTGCACCTTGATCAAATACATACCAAATATAGCCACTGCTTGCATTGGGTTCTTCATCCCAAGAAAGATCAGCAGAAGTTGGCCCTACAACTGTAACCGCAAGGTTTAGTGGTTCAGGACAGGCTGGAGGAGGTAATGTTTCTCCAACTGATACCCAAGCTACTTGTGGATCAGGATCATCTGTAACGATAGTTCCAATTAAAGTAGTGCTTCCTGTAGCTGTATCGACAGAGCGCCATTCAGCTGCAAAAGCAGCTCCATTAAAGGCTGCCATATAAACCATATTAGTTGTTGGATCATACGCCATACCCTGACCAAAGTTAGCATCAAAACCAATAGGACCAACCAACGTGGAAGCTCCTGTCGCTAAATCTATACTATATAGACTGTCATCTACAATATCATATGTATAACCAACTCCGGCATCATCTATTGCTAAGGCTACTGGAAGCGCTCCAGTAGCAAGTCCTAAAGAACCTACCAATGTAGCAGACATACCTGCTGGATCAATTGTATATAAGTCTGTACCTGCTATAGCGTAAAGATCACCAGTAGCAAGGTCATATTCCATACCTACCCAATCACCAGGAATATTTCCTAATGAAGTATATATTCCAGTTGTTACATCAAAAGAATAGAAATCTCCTGCATTGTCCAATACATATCCTGTTGTTGGATTTGCTGGATCAATAGCTCCGGCATTTTCAAAATTTGCTGTTACCAGCGATGTTCCAAAAACTTCAGTATCTCCTGGAGTTGCAGTTCCAAAACCTATGAGGTCTTGGTTGGCGTTATTTACACCATATACTGTAGTAAGTGGTCCCGGACCACCACCTCCAATTGGAGTACAAGTCCCGTCAAATGTATAAATAGCTTCTTGAAGAGGGTCTGGCACACTCCAAGTACCGAGAGTACCATCAAACTGAGCCGCTGGCTCACCTTCTACAGGTGTATCTAAAGTACCTTCCCAAAAAACCGTAGCTTGGCTGGTTGCTGTACCCATACTAACTTCTACCCAATAGGTAGTATCGCTAGCTGCATCACCTTCAAAAGTGAAAGGGGTTATAGGTAAACTAGTCATAAATTCAAATGCAATTGGGTTTATCCAAGGAGCTGAACTCAATATAGTTGGAACAACTGTCTCGCTCCCAATCATAGCGCCTGGTAATCCGCCAGCATCTTCATAATAAACTACGTTTGCAGTTGTTGGTGCGTCTTCTGGTGCAAAGGTTAAGAAAGGAACCTCAATGGCTTCCAAAGTAAAATCTTCTCCCATAGCCACGTCGATATCAACGGCGGTTTTGAAATCAGAATCAACTGATGAACCTATACCTGCGTAGGTACCTGCTGCGTATGGATGTTCTTCTGAACAAGCAACGCCACCGCCGCCCATAGGCTCGCAGTTTCCGTCAAATGTATAAATAGCTTCTTGAAGAGGGTCTGGCACACTCCAAGTACCGAGAGTACCATCAAACTGAGCCGCTGGCTCACCTTCTACAGGTGTGTCTAAAGTACCTTCCCAGAAAACCGTAGCTTGGTTGGTTGCAGTACCCATACTAATTTCTACCCAATAGGTAGTATCGCTAGCTGCATCACCTTCAAAAGTGAATGGGGTTATAGGTAAACTAGTGAAAAATTCAAATGCAATTGGATTTATCCAAGGAGCTGAACTCAATACGGTTGGAACAACTGTCTCACTCCCTATCATAGCGCCTGGCAATCCACCATCATCTTCATAGTATACAACGTTAGCGGCTACCGGTGCGTCTTCTGGTGCAAAAGTAAGGAAGGGAACCTCAATGGTTTCCAAAGTAAAATCTTCTCCCATAGCTACCTGAATATCTACTGCTGTTTTGAAATCAGAATCAATTGACGATCCTACACCTGCATAAGTACCTGCTGCATAAGGATGTTCTTGTGAACAAGCGGTACCACCGCCACCTCCGCCACCACCACTGGCAGCAAGGATTTCAGCTTCCCAACCTAAGCGATCAACTACTGTAGAGGAGCCGAATTCAAAAGTCATGCTTCCTGAAGTTCCTGTAAAAACAGCAGAACCATTAGCTGTAATCATTTCTGCCAATGTTACTAAGCCGTCATTCATTCCTCCACTAGAAGTATCCCAAAGGATAGTACCCGATGTATCGGCACCATCATAAATACGCAACCAATCAAAATTTGCAAATACGTAATATTCAATAAACTCCACTTCTGTTACACCATCTAACGTTGTCGTAGTAACACAACCACAGTTAGGATAGTTTCCTGGTTCACCATCGGTAGTTTCACTTCCACCTGGTCCACCTGTATCAAAGAAAAAATCACCAACAGCTGGTGAAAATGTCTCAGTTGCCCCCGATGTAGGAATAATATCCGCCATAACGCTGTTTCGGGGAGCCTCAACTTTATGTACAAAGTTGCTATTGCCCTGTATTTGAGTAGCTTTATTAATTTCTAATTCTTCCGCTGCTGTAAGTGCTTGAGGTTGCATAAACAAAGGCTTTTCATAAGACTCAGCCCCAGCTAGTATGCTTCTCGCTTCCTCAGAACTGTCCTTATTGACCGAAGCCTCAAACAATGGAATAAACCGATATTTGTATGTGTTCTGCTGTGCTTCGGTAGTAACTAGTTGCCTAGCTTCTTCAGAATTACCTAGATTAACTCCTTCAGTACCATTAGCAGGTTTTGCAGGTTGCTGATTCATAAAGTAAGTGCGTAGCATTCGCTGTTCCCCTTTTGTAAAGTGCTCGGAAATTGATCCACTTTGAGTCTCCAATTGAGAATACCTGTTCAACAAATCGTTAATCGACGATTTGTTAGTTTGAGCATTCATTGCCGTCGTGAGACAGAGCAATAAACACCATAAAAAAGTAATTTTTTTCATAATTAAAATTAGAGTTTAGTTAATATTAGCTTAAAAATATCTAAAATAAATCTTAAACACAAGTAAATCAATAGTAAAACCACAAAATAAAACTAATACCGTTAATTTTTTAACAAAAAAAAGACCCGTAACAACGGGCCTTTTCTTAATATGGAACTATTATTATAAACTTATTTTTCGTCAAAAGCTTCTATAACCGCATCGCTAACCCCTACGTTTGAAAAGCCTCCGTCATTGTATAAATTTTGAAGTGTTACCCGTTTGGTTAAATCACTAAATAAAGAAATTGTGTAATTGGCACAGTCTATTGCCGTTGCGTTTCCTAATGGTGACATTTTATCTGCATATGAAATAAACCCATCAAAACCTTTTACTCCTTTTCCAGCCGTAGTAGGTGTTGGTGACTGCGAAATGGTATTTACGCGTACCTTTTTATCTCTTCCGAAGAAATATCCAAAACTTCTTGCTATTGACTCCAAATAGGCTTTATTGTCGGCCATATCGTTATAGTCAGGAAATACACGCTGGGCAGCCATATAGGTTAGAGCTACTATACTTCCCCATTCGTTCATCGCATCTTTATTGTATAAAACGTTCATTGTTTTATGAAAAGAAACGGCAGATATGTCCCAACCTTTATGTGTCCAATCGTAGTTTTGATCTGTATAGTGTTTGCCTTTTCGAACGTTTACAGACATCCCAATAGAATGAAGAACAAAATCAAGTTTACCTCCCAAAATTTCGGTTGCTTTCTCAACTAAGTTTTCTAAATCCTCCATATTAGTTGCATCTGCAGGGATAATTTCAGAATTTGTCTTTTTTGCCAATTCATCTATCTGTCCCATTCGCAGTGCTATAGGTGCATTGGTTAATACAAATTTCCCACCTTCTTCGTGAACGCGTTCCGCAGTTTTCCATGCAATGGAGTTTTCATCTAAGGCGCCAAAAATAATTCCTCGTTTTCCTTTTAATAAATTATATGACATGTTCTATTAAGTTTTTGATTATTGATTTATTGAGTGATTTTCAATTATAATCAAGTGATTTATATTTTTAAAGTTTGAAATCTATAATATTAAATACTAAACAGTAAAGATACGGTTTTAATTCAGTAATTCCTTTGCGTGTGCTAAGGCAGAATCGGTTACATTTTTTCCTCCTATCATCTGTGCAATCTCCACAATACGCTCTTCCTGCGACAAAGTTTTTAAATGAGTTTCCGTAACATTATTTACATCTTCTTTATACACCTTAATATGTTGTGCTCCTTTTGAGGCAATTTGCGGTAAGTGTGTAATGCTTACCAGTTGCATTCCGCGACTCATAACATCCATAATAGCAGCCATTTTATTGGCGATCTCACCTGAAACTCCTGTGTCAATTTCATCAAAAATAAGAGTTGGCAACGTTTGATATTCTGCCAAAACAGCTTTTACCGCCAGCATAATACGACTCATTTCGCCTCCAGAAGCTACTTTTTTTATGGACCCCATTGTTGTGCCTTTGTTGGCGGTAAATAACAACTCGAGCATATCTGTTCCGTTTTCACGAAGATTTTCAGTGGCCGTTAACTTAAAATCAAAACGAGCATTTGGCAAACCAAGTTTTGCTAAAATAGCTTCTAGTTTTTCTTGTAACTTAGGAATGACCGTCTCACGCGAGTCATGAATGGCTTTCCCGGTTTTCCGTACTTCTTTATTTAAAGTGATAACCTCCTGTTCCAATGTTTCAATACGGGAATCAAGGTTGTGGGTATCGGTTATGTTAGCCTCAAGCGTATTTTTAATTTTCACTAATTCTGAAACCGTCGCTACATTATGTTTTTGCTGTAACTTATGTAAAGTTTGCAGTTTCTCGTTAATACTGAGTAGTTCTTGCGGATCAGCTTCAACCGATGTCGCTATTTGTTCGGTTTCTTCGTTTAAGTCGTCCAACTCAATAATCACACTGTTCAAGCGTTCCCAAAGAGCATGATACACCGAGCCATAATTTTTTAATTGGCTTAATGCCGCACGAGCCTCTTTAGCTGTTTCCATTGTGCCTATTTGTTCTTCAGAATACAATTGAACTACTTTTGATAGCGTTTCTTGTATTTCCTCAGCATTGCTAAGCGTTTCATATGTTTCTTCTAACGCTGCTTGATCTATGCCTTCTAGATTGGCTTCTTCCAATTCGGTAAACAAAAAGGTGTTATAATCTATTTCTTTGGAAGCTTCGCTTTTTTTAAGTTTCGCTTCTTCTAATGCTTTGGCTGTAAATCTATATGATTGTAACTGTTCAGAATAAGCATTTTTAAGCGACGTATTTTCTGCCAATGTATCGATTACTTGCATTTGGTAGTTTTCTTCAGCTAAGGAAAGCGTTTCATGCTGACTGTGAATATCGACCAAGTAAGGCCCCACAGCTTGTAATTGTGATAAGGTTACTGGCGTGTCATTAATAAAAGCTCGTGATTTACCACTTGGTAAAATTTCTCTTCTTATGATGGTGTGTGCATCATAATCCAAGTCGTTTTCTTCAAAAAGAGTTTGTAATTTAAATTTTTCGATAGCAAATTCAGCTTCTATCACACACTTTTTTGAAGCCTCTTTCATGCTATTTAAATCGGCTCGTTTACCTAACACCAAGGATAATGCACCCAATAAAATAGACTTTCCCGCTCCGGTTTCTCCAGTAATAATGGTCAATCCATCCTTGAAATCCATACGGATATCATCGATTAGGGCGTAATTTTTTATGGCTAAAGTCGTAATCACTAGTATAAAATAAGTTTTTCCGGTATTAAAAATACGGTTTTGAAAACGATTTTAATTGTAAAATGAAGTTTTTACAACAACAAGGAAAATAAGAAAATTGATCAATATTTAATTTCGCTCCAGTTGCTTCTTTTAGTCGGCGCCAATTTATTTAGGTTCTCAACTAGTTTTACAATATCCACATTTGGGCCACCACTAAAAACGCTTTGGATCTCGTCGCTTTTAGCATCAAAGAAAGTACGAATTAAATATGAATTAGGACGTCGATTATTAATCTGTGCCAAGGTTTCAATTGCATCAGTTATAGCGTTTTTTGCATCCTTTGGACTTTCCGCCATCTTATCCAATCCTTTTCTGTGATAATCATACATCGCGGTATGAAATTCTTGATATACATTTGAAATTGCAGCCTCGTTATAACGGTAGCGAGTTTGTGTACCATCGGTTGGTTTCCAACCTGTAAAATTACCCGAAGCAGCTGTATTTACAATCTGTTTAGCCGTTTCAAAGTATTCATCTCCACCATTTAACTCAAATGTGTCAGCATCTAAACCAATAATGGTATACACGTGATATGCAATAACCGATATTAAATTAGAACTAAAGGTATTCAAGTTAAAATTTAAAGGTTGAAACTCCGTATAATCAAAACTAAACTGACGGTCATTATAATTATAGATTGGCGAATTATAGCTTGAACCATAAACCGGTCTAGAAGCCTGAATTTGAATAGTTGCCGTAAATGAATTGGATTCAAAATCAGAAACAATAATCGACATATTACAGTCGATACGTTCTTGATTTTTATATACTTTATTGGTCCACTTCGTATTATTAACAAAATCGGTCAATTCTTGCTGAAGCGTCCTGAACACTTGTAAATTAGGCTGTCCTGTCTGTTCTGCATCGACCAAAACACTGCAATTAAGTTCTTGCGCTTGTGTAGAAAATGAAAGTATAAAAACGGAAAGTATAAGTAAAAATCTACGCATCTATTTGTTGTATAATGTATTGTAAAATATCGTTTGCGACTTCGGTCTTTGGTTTAACAGAAAAAGCTTTCACTTTATTGTGCTTATCTATTAAAGTCACTTTATTTGTGTCTGCCTTAAAGCCAGCTCCTTTGTCTTTGAGCGAATTTAATACAATTAAATCTAAATTCTTTTTTTTGAGTTTGCTTTTTGCATTTTCCAACTCATTTTGAGTTTCTAACGCAAAACCAGTTAAAAATTGGTGTTCTTTAATTTCACCTAACGATTTTAAAATGTCTTTTGTCTTTTCCAGTTGGATGGTTAGAGTACTATCGTTCTTTTTTATTTTTTCGGAAGCAACATCTTTTGGCCTATAATCTGCTACTGCAGCACTTAAAATAGCTATGTCACAATTAGAAAAATGATTGTGAACGGCTTGATACATTTCTTCAGCTGAAGTTACCGGCACTACCTTAATATTATTATGTTCTAAAGATAAATTTACCGGCCCTGAAACCAAAACCACCTCAGCACCTAAATTAACTGCTGTTTCTGCAATAGCGTACCCCATTTTACCGCTGCTATGATTTCCAATAAAACGAACAGGGTCAATTGCTTCGTAGGTAGGGCCTGCAGTAATCACTATTTTTTTATTCCGAAGAGGTGACTTTTTCTGAATATCCTTTTCAAGGAAAGAAACAATATGTTCTGGCTCTGCCATACGGCCTTTACCCGATAAACCGCTTGCCAACTCGCCTTCTTCAGCTGGAATTTGAATGTTACCAAAGCTATTTAATTTCTTAAATGTTTCCGCAGTACTGGGATGTTTGTGCATATCTAAATCCATTGCAGGAGCGTAATACACAGGACATTTAGCTGAAAGATACGTAGCTAACAATAAGTTGTCGCTCGTACCATTTGCCATTTTAGACAAGGTATTGGCTGTGGCTGGAGCTATTATAAATAAATTTGCCCAAAGGCCTAACGCTACGTGGTTATTCCATTGGGCATTTTCATCTTCCTCATTGGTAAAAGAGGAAAAAACTTTGTTTTTAGAAAGTGTGGAAAGGGTTAATGGCGTGACAAAATCTTTTGCTGAAGGCGTCATTACAACCTTAACATTCGCGCCATTTTTCACTAACAACCTAACCAAAAAAGCAGCCTTGTAAGCGGCAATACCGGCTGTAACACCAAGCAACACATTTTTACCGCTTAAAACTGACATCTTTTTACTTATCTAGTTCTTCTTCCTTCGTGTTACGGTAGTAAATTTTGTCGTTTAACCACTCCTCTACTGCAAGAGCGTGCGGTTTAGGAAGACGTTCGTAAAACTTAGAAACTTCAATTTGTTCTTTGTTTTCAAAAATTTCTTCTAAACTGTCATTGTACGTAGCAAACTCATCTAGTTTTTCAAGTAACTCTTTCTTGATGTCCCCGTTAATTTGCGTAGCTCGCTTCGAAATAATTGAAATAGCCTCATAAATATTGTTAGTTGGCTCATCAACTTTGTTCTTATCAATCGTCGTTGTATTGATAGGAGCTTCAGAATTTTTAATATCGATCATAATCCTTGTTTTAACTTTTTTGTTCTGTTTCACCTAAGCGCTCCTCTATATTTTGAGCAATCAAATCGGCTTCGGCCTTTAAATCAGTATCACTATAATACTTATTAAATTTATTGTAATAATCTTGTGCGGTTATCAGTCGTTCTTCAACTAATGAAGGTACACTTCGTACTGCTAATTCGTAGGCTGCTTCCAACCTTCCAAAGAATGCATCTTTCCTATAAACTGAACCAGGATGGTCTGATATGAAATTATCATACGATTCAATCGCTGGTCTATAATCACCAATGTATTCAGCTATTTTAAGGTTTTGATTGGCGATTTCAATATCTTTTTTCTCTATTTTTTTTTGTAATTCTGAAACCAATTCATTGGCTTCCATCCGTTTTTCTGAAGTAGGGTACTTGTTAATATAACTCTGTAACTTCTCCAAGGCCTTGTAGGTATCTTCTTGATCTAGTGAATAACGTGGAGATAATTGAGAGTAACTTTTAGCCGATTTGTACGCTGCAATTTCTACACTGTCACTTTGAGGGTAAGACGTTTCAAAACGCTCAAATTGATACCCAGACAAATAGTAATCTTCTAATTCGTAAAAAGTATTAGCGTATAAAAACATAAGTCGCTCTGCTTGTGGTTTTCCGCGATATACTGGTACAACTTGTTCAAAAAGCTTTAATGCTTTTTTATATTTTTCTTGTTTGTATAGAGAGTCTGCCAGCGCATATTTTTTTCCTGTATCGTCAGAAGATAACACCTTCTGGTATTCGCTACAAGAGCTTAACATAATTACGGCAAAAAGCAATAAAATAATATTCTTCATAGTGTTAAAAAACATCGTGCAAAATTAGTGAATTAAATGGGATTATAAAAACTAAATAGTAGGCTAAATTATTGTGTCAAAACCTATAAAACAGGATATTTCAGAAAAAATTAACGTTGTTCCTTCAAAAATACTTCTATAATGCGTCTACAAAAGAGGCTATTTTGTTTTGTAAATACTCACTGGCTTTCGCTAATGGCAAGCGCACTGTGTCATTACAAATGTCTAATTTTCTGAAAACAGCTTTAATACCTGCCGGGTTTCCTTCCTCAAAAATATAATTGATTGCTGGAGCTATTTTATAATGAATGTCGTATGCTTCGTCTACTTTTCTATCTAACCCTAAGCGAATCATACTAGAAAATTCCTTTGGAAATCCTTGTGCAATAACTGAAACTACTCCTGCACCACCAGCTAACGTCATTGGTAAAGCAATCATATCATCACCGCTAATAACCAAAAATTCGTCTGAAGTATTATTTATCAATTGCATCGCCTGAACCAAATCACCAGCAGCTTCTTTAATACCAATTATGTTTTTATAATCTTTTGCTAATTGAGAAACCGTTTCTGGAAGCATGTTCGAAGCTGTCCGTCCTGGCACATTATACAAAACAATAGGCAACGGAGCTTCTTTTGCGATAGCAGCAAAGTGATTGTAAATCCCTTCTTGGGTGGGTTTGTTGTATGCCGGAGAAACCGAAAGGATGGCTGTAAAAGCCGATACATCTCTGGTTTTCATCTCTTCAATTACGGCTGCGGTATTGTTTCCGCCAATTCCTAAAACTAATGGTAGTTTGCCATTGTTAGTTTCAACAATAGTATCGATCACTATTTGTTTTTCTGCTTCATTTAAAGTAGCATTTTCGGCCGTTGTTCCTAAAACAACAAGGTAATCTGTCCCGTTATCTATATTGTAGTTAACTACTTTTTTCAATCCTTCTACATCTACCGAAAAATCTTCCTTAAAAGGAGTAATTAATGCGACTCCGGTTCCTATTAATTCTTTCATTTTAATTTATTTAATACAGTTAAATATTTTTTTAATTCCGTTTTAAAAGCTTCTATGTTCTTAAGGTCCAAATCAATTAAAAGGTCAAATAACCGAGGATCGGCACCAGCGAATCCAACTTTAAAATTAGCATTGCTTGCAGAAACCATACTATCTAAAAAATCATTTTTCGTAGTATAATATCCCACTAAAACATCGAACCGCTTATCTATAAATTCTTTTGCATTCTGATTATGCAAATGCCCTTTCCAGTCAAAATCCTTATTATGTAATTGATTATGACGCAAGGAAGGAAGTTTTCTTTTCACTTCTAAAAAAGAAAAAACGGTTACATCTTTTGGCTGCAGATTGAAATAATCTGAAAACTCATACAATTTTTCAAAATCTTGAAAGGTAGCTTCGTCCACCAAAAAACCCAAAGTTTTTAATTCAGAATTTATTTCTGAAACATCTCTGGTTATCAGGTTTTGCTCAATCTTTTTACGTAATGATCTATGTTTTAATTTTTCAAACATGAGCCTTATTAGCTTCTCTCACAAAAGTACAGGTTTCAGCTACATTTTTAAAATGGTTTTTAGGAAATCATTTCTAAGAAATCGTCTTCTGAAATAATAGGCACCCCGAGGTTTTCAGCTTTTGTTTTTTTGCTCGGCCCCATATTATCGCCAGCAACCACATAATTGGTTTTTCCTGAAATAGAACCTGATACTTTCCCTCCGTTATCTTCAATCAGTTTTTTCAGCTCAGTTCGGGAAACTTTATGAAACACACCAGAAACCACAAAGGTTTCACTGTTTAATTTGTCGGTTTGGTTTGCCAGTTTCTCTGCTGAAATTTCAAGCTGCACACCATACCCTTTTAAGCGTTCTACTACTAGTTTATTTTCTTCGGAAGTAAAAAAGGAAACGACACTTTCTGCAATGCGATCGCCGATTTCATCTACTGAAATCAATTGCTCTTCAGTTGCAGTTGAAAGTGCATCAATGGTTTTGTAATGTTTTGCTAGTTTTTTAGCAACCGTTTCACCCACATAGCGAATACCTAAAGCAAATAATACGCGCTCAAACGGAATTTGTTTAGAAGCCTCTATACCATTCACTAAATTCTCAGCGCTTTTATCTGCCATTCGCTCTAATGGAATGACATCTTCTTTTGTTAAATCGTATAGATCGGCATAGTTATTAATCAACCCATTGTTAACCAATAAAGCAACGGTTTCACCTCCCAACCCTTCAATATCCATCGCTTTACGAGAAATAAAGTGCTGAATACGACCAATTATTTGCGGCGGACATCCTTCTGTATTGGGACAATAATGCTGTGCTTCACCTTCCTTTCTTCTCAGTTCCGTGTCACATTCTGGGCACGTAGTTCTATATTCTGTGGGATTTGATTTTGGATCACGCTGCGTAAAATCAACCCCTATAATTTTCGGGATGATTTCACCTCCTTTTTCTACAAAAACGGTATCACCTTCCCGAATATCAAGCTTTTCAATTTGATCGGCATTGTGTAACGAAGCTCTTTTTACAATGGTTCCCGCTAACTCAACAGGCTCTAAATTGGCCACCGGCGTAATCGCTCCCGTTCGGCCAACTTGATAGGTAATGGTATTGAGTTTTGTGGAAACTTGTTCGGCTTTAAATTTATAGGCAATAGCCCACCGTGGGGCTTTGGCCGTGTAACCTAATTCTTCTTGTTGGTAGAGACTGTTTACTTTTACAACAACTCCATCGGTTTCATACGGCAAATCGTGACGGTGAATATCCCAATAATTTACAAACTTTAAAACCTCATCGATACTTTTGGTCAGCTTGGCAATACTAGGGACTTTAAAACCCCATTCACGTGCTTTTTCAAGACTTTCAAATTGTGTAGTAAAAGGCAACCGATTTGCTTTAATACTGTACAATAAACATTCTAACGGACGTTTTGCGACTTCACTGCTATCTTGAAGCTTTAAACTCCCTGAAGCCGTATTCCGTGGGTTTCTGTAGGGTTCCTCTCCGGCTTCTACCCGTTCGGCATTCATATGAGTAAACCCTTCAAATGGTAATACAATCTCACCTCGTATTTCAAACTTTGGCGGAAAATCACCTTTCAGTTTTAAAGGAACGGAGTTAATTGTTTTTACATTGGTAGTGACATTGTCTCCTTGAAACCCATCGCCTCTTGTTACAGCCTTTTGTAACATTCCATTTTCGTAGGTTAAATTTATAGAAGCACCATCGTATTTAAGTTCGCAAACATATTCCACTGGACCGTCAACCAGTTTTTTTATACGTTTTTCCCAATCTTCCAAATCTTCTTTTGAATAGGAATTTGACAACGAATACATCCGATATTCGTGTGCAACGGTTTCAAAATTTTTAGTCACCTGTCCTCCTACTCGTAACGTAGGAGAATTAGCATCATAAAACTCATGGTGTTTACTTTCTAATTCTTGAAGCTGTTTCAGTTTTTGATCGAATTCAAAATCTGAAATCGTGGGATTATCTAGTACGTAGTAATTGTAATTATGTTTGCGAAGCTCCTCACGAAGCTGGTTGATTTGCTGTTCCGTATTCATACCAACAAATATAAAGAATAGCCGTTTGTTGCGTTACAGAATATTTCAGAAAAAATTAATCTTCTAAAAATAAATTACGAACTATCGCTGCAAATAAACCACCAGCTATTGGGATTAATATAAACAGCCAAAGTTGTTTTAAGGCTTCTCCGCCAGCAAATAATGCTGGACCTAAACTACGTGCTGGATTCACAGAAGTTCCGGTTATTGGAATCGCTACCATATGTATTAAAGCCAATGAAATACCAATAGCCAAACCAGCCATTAATGGAGAGGCCTTTTTAGCAGTAGTGCCAAAAATAACTAGAAGAAAAAGTAATGTGAGCACAAACTCGGTGATTGCCGCAGATATTATATTGTATTCGCCTAAATACCCATCACCCCAACCATTACTAGCCAAACCCCATTCTGGCATGACAAATCCTTCGCTTCCAATGGCAATGACATACAATATTGCTGCTGCAAGTGTAGCACCTATACATTGTGAAATAACATACCCAACGGTGTCTTTAACTGATAACTTTTTAGCTGCCATCATCGCAATAGAGACAGCTGGATTGATATGGCAACCAGAAATTGGACCAATGGCATATACCATAACCACAAGTGAAAAGCCGAAAGCCAAGGAAATACCCAACAAGCCAATACCTTCAGGACCTGATTCTGAAACACTGGCAATTGTAGCTGCGCCACACCCAAATAACACCAAGGCAAACGTCCCCAATGCTTCTGCAAAATACTTTTTAGTAGACCCCATAATAAACCACTGATTAGCAGCTATTAAAGATATATCTAATATTTATAGAAAGGAAAATTTAATCTGAAAGGAGTTTCTTACGTTCGGTCTTTATTTAACCAATGCGGAATATCCGGCGCTTTAAAGTTCTGCATTTTTTCTAACAAATTATCAATGGTCGTATCGACAAGAAGTAACTCATAATTATCCATTGACAAAAAACCTTTTCGCACCATAGTTTCCAAAAGCTTAAGAAGGTCATTATAAAAACCGTTTACATTTAATAAACCAATAGGTTTTTGGTGTAACCCCAGTTGTAACCATGTAATGATTTCAAAAAGCTCTTCTAAAGTTCCCATCCCACCTGGTAAAGCGATAAAACCATCACTTAATTCATGCATTTTAAGTTTTCGCTCATGCATGTTTTTTGTAGTATGCAGTTTGGTTAGCCCCAAGTGTACTACTTCTTTTTTCTTTAGAAATTCAGGAATTACACCTATTACCTGTCCTTTATTATCTAAGGTAGCTTTAGCTAAAATTCCCATAACTCCAATTTTAGCTGCGCCATAAACCAATGTAATATTCTTTTCGGCAAACAGTTTACCTGTTTTCTCTGCAGCTTCAACTATAGCAGCATCATTTCCGTCACTGCTTCCGCAGAACACACATATTTTTGTTAACTCTTTCATTTGATTAGTTTTTTAAACTGAAGAAAATTAGCTACTTACTTTTTCTGCATAAAAGCATTCGGTCTTTTCCTCTAAAATCTTTTCTTAATTCAATATTTGGGTAGCCTTCTTGTTTTAAAGAATCTATTAATTCTTTACTAAGGTACTCATTTATCTCGAAGTACAGTTTTCCGTTTGGCTTTAAGTAGCGCAACGAAAGCCGTGCAATAGTACGATAAAACAATAACGGATCTGAATTACTTACAAATAATGCCGATGCAGGTTCATGATCTAAAACATTGCTCTGCATCTCTAATTTTTCTAATTCACGAACATATGGCGGGTTTGAAACAATCACATCGTATTGCTGTGGAAGGGTTCCCGTTTTTAATATATCTTCTTGAAAAAATTGAACCGTAACATGGTTTAGCTTTGCATTTTCTTCGGCAGTTTTCAATGCTTCAAATGAATAATCTAATGCCGAAACAGTCGCACTCGTGAGGTTTTTTGCCAATGAAATAGCAATACAACCCGAACCGCTGCCTATATCCAAAATACTATAATTACTTCTTTTTTCTGAAACAGAATCTTCTATAATCCATTCTACCAACTCTTCAGTTTCGGGGCGAGGGATTAATGTGCTTTTATTTACATTAAAAGTGAGTCCATAAAACTCGGTGTCGCCCACAATATATTGTATAGGCTCCTGTTTTTTGAGTCCTTCTAAAGCTTTTTCAAATTTTTTCAAAGTAGCCGAATCAATTTCTTTATCAGCTTCGAGGGTTATTTGTATGCGAGCAAGGTTCAGGTATTTTTCAGAAAGAATAGAAAAGAAGGATTGTATTTCTTCTGAAGGGTAAACTTCTGAAAGCGTTTCAGTAAAATTATGTTTTAGTTCTTTTAATTTCATCGTTAAATACTAAAGTTTCATCAACATATGAACCGGACAAGAATGGTGACCAGTATCTCCCAAAGGACCGTCTAAAAACTCAAACCCGACACTTTTATATAGTTTTTGGGCAGCTGTCATATTTGGCATGGTTTCAATGTAACATTGTTCAAAATTGAATTCGCGTGCTTTTACTAAACACATTTTTATCACCGTTGCGCCTAAGCCTTTTCCTCTTGCTTCAGGCAAAAAGTACATTTTCTGTAGTTCACATACATTACCCTTATAATTATCGAGTTTTGCAATGCCGGCCCCTCCAATTACAGTTCCGTTTAGTTCCACCACAAAGTAGCAAGCTCTGTCTTTATCGTACGCTTCAAACATAGAGCCTAATCCTTTATCTTCGTAGGCTGTTCCGGTTTTTGGAATATCCATACCTTCAAAAACAGAACGTATTACTTTAGCTATTTGAGGATTGTCTTTCTTTTCAATAAGACGAATAATAGGTGTGTTCATGTAAGCAATTCCTTGTATTTTTACTGCGTGAAGGTACATGAAAAATATATGCAACGCTGCATCGATTTGGCCAAAAACGGACTGGGAACAACCTACCCAAACCCGCTGGTAGGAAGCGTTATTGTTTACAATCAGTCAATTATAGGCGAAGGATGGCATTATAAAGCCGGAGAACCGCATGCCGAAGTGAATGCCATAAATAGTGTTGCTGATAAAGATCTTTTGAAAGAAGCTACCATATATGTTAGCTTAGAACCTTGTAGCCATTTTGGAAAAACACCCCCTTGTGCCGACTTAATTATAGCAAACGGAATAAAAAGTGTGGTAATTGGCAGCACCGACCCCAACCCCAAAGTATCTGGAAATGGAATAAAAAAGCTAATAGAGGCTGGCTGCAATGTGACTGTTGGAATTTTGGAAAGTGACTGTATTCATCTAAACAAACGCTTTTTCACATTTCACAATAAAAAGCGACCGTATATTATTTTAAAATGGGCACAGACAAAAGACGGTTTTATTGCCCCTGCTGCAACTTCAACTCGTTCAAAAGATATTACAGAACAACAACCCGTTTGGATTACCAACACCTATTCCCGCCAGCGGACTCATAAATTACGCGCAGAAGAACAAGCTATTTTAGTAGGGACCAATACTGTTTTAAAAGATAACCCCAGTTTAACTACACGTGACTGGAAAGGCAACTCCCCTACTCGAATTGTTCTCGACAGAAAACTGAAAATTCCTATGGAAGCTTCCGTATTGGATGGAAGTGTCAAAACTATTATCCTTACTGAAAAAGCACAACAAGCTTCTGGTAACACATGTTATGAAGTTATCGATTTTCAGAAAAACATAGCACAACAAATTTGTAGCGTTTTGCATAAGCATAATTTACAATCTCTTATTATTGAAGGCGGGGCACAGACAATAAACACTTTTATTATCGAAAATCTTTGGGACGAAGCACATATATTTACAGGTAATGCTATATTTGAAAACGGTGTAAAAGCACCTAATTTTTCAGAAGAACATAAAGCTAACATTTCTTTACTTTCTGAAGAAAACCTTCAAAACGACACGTTACAATTATTTAAAAACAACGCTACTTGACAGCTCTACTTTTAAGCATTCTTTCTTCCACATTCATATTTGTGGTCTTTAAACTTTTTGATCGGTTTAAAATCAATACACTGCATGCTATTGTGGTAAATTATTTTGTTGCCTTTTCGTGCGGCATGTTTTTTTACAAAGGGGACCTTACATTGGCACACGTACCTGAACAACCTTGGTTTTACTACACCTTAGGACTTGGTGCTTTGTTTATCATTATTTTCAATTTAATGGCCATTACAACCCAAAAGAGTGGGTTATCAGTAGTTTCAGTAGCTACAAAAATGAGTGTGGTTATTCCTATCGTTTTTGGATTAGTTTACTATAAGGAAAGCCTTGGTATTTTAAAGATTTTAGGAATTATTTTGGCATTGATCGCCGTGTATTTAGCTTCCATAAAAACGAAAGATGGCATTGCTATAGAAAAGAAAAATTTAATTTATCCGTTATTGGTTTTTTTAGGTAGTGGTTTTATCGATACGAGTATAAAGTATCTGGAAGATACGATGGTTGCTGAAGATGAAGTCGCGCTGTTTTCAGCTATTATTTTTTCAGCAGCTGCGTGTATCGGAATTTTTATTTTGATTTTTCAGGCAAATAAAGGCACGTTTCAATTTCAGTTTAAAACGATTATTGGCGGTTTCGCTTTAGGGTTTGCCAACTATTTTTCAATCTACTATATCATACAAGCCTTACGCAGTGATATATTAGAAAGCTCGGGGGTATTTACGGTTAACAATGTAGCTATTGTCATGCTTTCCACTCTGTTGGGAATTACCTTTTTTAAAGAAAAATTACTTCGGAAAAACTGGATTGGAATTATCCTTGCCGTGATCAGTATCTTTTTGGTAGCTTTGGCAAAGTGGTAAAGTATACCGTAATCAACACATTATAATTTACATTTAAAACACTCGACTATTTCTTCAGAAAAAGACACATATAAAACCATTACAAAACCTTCAAAAGAAGTCTTATTTAAAGACCGAGGTAGTAAATTTTTTGGCTATGCCTTTCCTGTTAAAAATGAAACGCAAATTGAAGAACACATAGAAGAACTAAAAAACAAGCATCACAAAGCACGCCACTGGTGCTACGCTTGGCAACTAGGCAAAGAATATGACGCTTACCGAGCGAACGATGATGGTGAACCTTCAAACTCTGCCGGAATGCCTATTTACGGACAGCTACAATCATTCAATGTAACAAACACTCTAGTTGTGGTAGTACGTTATTTCGGTGGAACCAAATTAGGTGTCGGCGGTTTAATTCAAGCCTACAAAACAGGGGCGCAGATGGCTTTGGAAAATTCAAACATTGTAAAAAGAACGATTGATGAAACCTTTCTACTAAAGTTTGAATATCCCGAAATGAATACCGTTATGCGTATTATAAAAGATGAAGACTTGAACATCATCAATCAAAAAATGGAATTAGCTTGTGAGATAGAAATATCGGTTCGTCAAAAAGAAGCAGCTCGTATTTTCGAATTATTTGAAAACACGTATAAAATCACCATCAAGAAATTAGAAGATTAGTCTTCCTTTTTAAGTCTTTTCAACAAATAATCTGGAGCTTTTCTTAGCTTATTGGTTTGAGTGTCTATAAAAACTAAAGTCGTAGTCGCAGTCACTAAAAGTTCATTAGCTTCATTATGTATTTCATACTGAAATTCTATTTTAACTGTTGGTATTTTTTTTAAGATTGTTGTAATTGTTAACAGATCATCATACCGAGCCGGACGTTTATAATCCACATTCAAATTAACAACAGGAAGTTGTATATCATGTTCTTCCATCCATTTATAGGAAAAGCCTAGTTCACGAAGCCATTCTGTTCGTCCTTGTTCTAGGTATTGTGCATAGTTGCCGTAATATACCACGCCCATTTGGTCTGTTTCGCCATATCGCACGCGTATTTTTGTAAAGGATTTTTTCATAGTTTTATGCCTTAGGTGCCAATCTTTTTTTGTAGTTTTATCAGTATTAGAGTATGCACAAAAAAAACTAATAATTCAATAGCCTTTGTATTTTTTTATTCATTTTTTTGTTCACATATTTGTACCGTTAAGATACTGAAAAAAACATACTCTTGTTTTTTACTTCTTAGCCAAATCTAAATTAAATAAACTAATTACTTCAACAGTAACTATGAGCAAAACTGCAAAATCGGTTTGGAACAATTGTTTGTCCTTCATTGAAGATAACATTACTTCTCAGGCTTATAAAACGTGGTTCGAACCCATAAATGCAGTGAAACTCACAGATAATTCACTGAGCATTCAAGTGCCCAGTAAATTTTTTTACGAATGGCTGGAAGAGCATTACGTAAAATTATTGAAAGTTGCTCTTACTAAAGAACTAGGTAAAGATGCCAAACTAGTATATGTTATTAGAATGGAAAACACCTACGGTAACAAACAACCTTTTACCGAAAAAATACCTAGCTCTAACCGAAGTCATTTACAATCGCAGGAAATTGATGTTCCAGTAAAGAACAAAAGCCCGGAACTAAAAAATCCATTTATCATTCCAGGGATTCGAAATGTAAAGATTGAGTCACAACTGAACCCTTCGTATAATTTTGATAATTTTCTAGAAGGAGAAAGCAACCGTTTGGCACGCTCGGCTGGAATGGCGGTCGCTAATAAACCTGGTGGAACTTCGTTTAACCCGTTATTAATTTTTGGCGGTGTTGGTTTAGGAAAAACACACCTTGCACACGCTATTGGAGTTGAAATTAAAGATAAGTACCCTGAAAAAACAGTGCTTTATATTTCAGCGGAAAAATTTACGCAACAATATATAGAGTCTGTAAAAAAGAACAACCGAAACGATTTTATACATTTCTATCAAATAATTGATGTCTTGATTGTGGATGATATTCAATTATTATCTGGTAAAGCCGGAACTCAGGATGTGTTCTTTCATATTTTCAACCATTTACACCAAAACGGAAAACAGGTTATTTTAACCAGTGATAAAGCTCCCGTTGATATGATGGATATTGAGCAACGTTTGCTCTCTCGTTTTAAATGGGGATTATCGGCAGAATTAAATCATCCAGATTACGATACTCGTGTGGCAATTATTAAAAATAAATTATACCGCGATGGTGTAGAAATGCCAGAAGATATTATCGAGTTTTTGGCAAACAACATTAAAACAAACATTCGTGAATTGGAAGGTGCTATTATTTCGTTGATTGCACATTCTTCTTTCAACAAAAAGGATATTACCATCGATCTTGCCAAAAAGATTGTTGATAACTATGTGAAGCATACCAAACGAGAAGTTTCTATCGATTATATTCAAAAGATTGTAAGCGACTATTTCCAGATGGATGTGGATACGCTACAAAGCAAAACTCGAAAACGGCATATTGTGCAGGCGCGTCAATTGGCTATGTTTTTCGCTAAAAAACTCACCAAAGCTTCTTTGGCTTCCATAGGGTCACAAATCGGACAACGCGATCACGCAACGGTATTGCACGCTTGTAAAACAGTCAATAACCTTTCTAGCACCGATAAACAGTTTCGGAAGTATGTAGAAGATCTCAATAAAAAATTAACTTTATAACCTTATCAATCCAGCCTAATAGCTGGATTTTTAACATCCCCCTAACCTACTTTCAATAACCAATCACTTATTTTCGTTATTAAGTGAATGTAAACTGAATAATTTCTGAAAAAAATGAAGACAAAAGTAATCATGGTCTGTTTAGGGAATATTTGCCGCTCCCCTTTGGCAGAAGGCCTTTTGAAATCTAAAATAGACACCTCCAATATTTATGTAACCTCTGCCGGAACCGGACATTGGCATGTAGGCGAACAACCTGACCCAAGAAGCATTGCCGTTGCCAAAAAAAATAATTTGGACATTACCGATCAGCAAGGAAGGCAGTTTAAAGCAGAAGATTTTAACGAGTTTGATTATATTTTTGTGATGGACAATTCTAAT
>Ga0209344_10000162_pt1 | contig 139281 bp, 112 predicted proteins | sample Cruoilmetagenom6_FD_187293 | JGI IMG/M metagenome (GOLD analysis project Ga0209344, IMG submission 187293) | Oil polluted marine microbial communities from Coal Oil Point, Santa Barbara, California, USA - Santa Barbara Oil Seep Sample 6 (SPAdes)... | ecosystem: Environmental > Aquatic >... | reverse complement strand
AGAAAACTTAGTTTTGTAATTCTCTAATCTAGGTATCATGAACTCAGCAATAGAGTCTTTCAAAAAATACCAATTTTCTTTTTCATCGGGATTCATAATTCATCGCTAAATTGACGTATAACGCCCGGCTCACCAGCGCCCAAGCCGGAGAGGTTTTTGTGGTAAGGTGTAGCGCAGCGAAACCCACAAAAACAGCGTAGGTTTGGGCGTCTGCGTGGAGCCGCTTGTTAGCTTTTACTGAAAATCACCACGAGCCTTCAACACACCATTTTGTTTCAGTTTAAAAAGCTCATCAATATAGTTGCCATAAACCGCAATTGCTTTTTTCCTTTTTATCCTATAGTAGGGTTCAGGGAACCACCGCTTAACATCCTCCTTTTCGTATTTCGAAATATCCACTATTACAGGCTCAACGAATTCAATTATCTCCGGAGTAATCTTCGTATTTTCATTGTACGAATGAGTGTAATCATAGGTGGGATATGCCCCTGCCCATTTACCATTTTTAGCCCTATAGAGAGGAGTATATTGATACTTTGAGTGATAATAGCGACCTTCGTGTTTTTCTAAGTAAAGAAGTACATGCGCGTATTTGGAGAATGGCGGGGCTCCATAGTGGTCGAACACCGTGAACTCAATCTCCTTACTCGTATATGACCCTCTATATACTTCCAAGACTCTATATTTTGCTAAAAACTGGCTGTCAAATGGTATTTCATCTTCTTTAGGTTGAACCGGGCTCATGCTTATCTTAGACCCGATGAAAACGAGATACTTATTATTTTCGTCTTCTGAGAAGACTGAATAAGAAATAAATAAAGCTGCAATTAAAATAAATATTCTCAAATTCCCTCCTGAAGCTAACGCCTTGCTCACCTGCACATACTGCGGAGAGCATTTTTGTGTGATAATGGAGCACAGCGACAGACACAAAAATGAGCGTAGCAGTATGTGTCAGCGTGCAGCAACTTGTTATACATTTGAGGTCAAGACATTTTTCCAATGAATAAGATATGAATAATCTCGGCAATAAGTGGACAAGTCACTAGATTTCATTGATTTAGGATGCTCTTCAAAACTTAAATTCTCTGGTTTTTCATTGTAATGCGCGAGAGATTTAGAAAAACTATTCATGCTACGTATTTCAATGGTAGATGTACTGTTGTTATGCGCGCGCCAACTGGCAGCTATAGGTTCTTGCCATGACTCCGCTGTTCCAACAACTAGTATTAACCGAAACCGCGATACTGCTCCAAATATTCTAGATTTTTCCAATGGATTTTGTTGGAAATACCTTTCCCATGACTTTACCTGCTCAATTGCATGATTTAGTTCATAAGTAGGGTCACCGTTCGCCTTAAATAATGTTATATCCGGTTTTTCAATTTCTACCAGGACCCACTCAGGACCGTCTGAATTGTCGTTTAACCAACAAAAATCACAGCGATATTTAGACCCGAATGGAACCTCTGAAAAATTAGGCTGAATTCCAAACTTTCTACTATAAAGATCATAGAATAAAAATGAGTTTTTCTTTAAAACTTCAAGTAATTGGTGCTCACTGTTGTTAGCGATCGCGTTTTCTAACTCAGCTTTAGTAATATCTTTATTAAATACCATGATTTCTACTTTTGTATAACAATTTATTAAACACACATTATCATTAAAATATTGCCGAAAAAGTATGCTTTTGGGGCCATATTGTCCCTTTTTACTCATAATATTTGATTTTTTAACCATTTTTTGCACTTTTATCCGGCATATTTGAGTTTAAAACGCATTAATGCGCTTTTATCAGGATATAGCGTGATAATAGCGCATTAATAAATACTAACGGAAATAAATTGGTCAGCACCCTTTAACCTAACCCAACCAACAACCTGTATATTAACGTACATTATTTAAGCAATTTATTATAAGCCATCAATTTCTAATTTGGTAGAGCTTTATTGGCTGCATGCATAACAGGTTATGGGCAGCAAGGTAGGTTGGGCATTTTGTAGGTTGGCGCTGAGCCTGCGATGCCCAACGTTTTCCTAAATGGCCTGATACGTTTTGAACGTTGCATATAATGCTTTGAATTTGAGACCATTCGTTATGGTAACATTTCATGTTGGGCTGCGCAGGGCTTAGCCCAACCTACATGCTTTCCAATAGTTGTATGTGTTTTGGTTGGCTGAATGAATCATACTCTTAAGTATCGCTCATATTCTTTCTCTGTTATTTGGCAGAAAGCCCCATTTGCGAACGTAGCGATAAACCAATCCAAAAACATCATCTTGTTATGGCATCTGAATTATGGGTTTCAAAAGCTTGTAGCCACACTCTATTAAGTGATGATTTACTCCATCCACAGAGTCTTCAAATACTTCATCACTCTCATCAAAAGATGCAGCCACAATACTTTGGATATTTCGCTGTTTAGAGATAGTCGCCAAAAGCGAATTTACACTTGTAACCCCCATTGAATGCTGACCTGGCTCATCAAAAAGAACTAATCCAGGGTGATTCCCTCCTAACTCTTCTGAAGCCGAATATAACGCTAGTAAATAAGCCCAGATAAGTCTCACAAAGTCACTTGCTGAAGAATCAGATTTTATATCCGTATTTACTTCCCTCAACTCCAGCCCTGCCAAATATGGAAATAATGTGTCTCTATTTATTTCTATATCTGAAGTAGGTGCACTCTTATACCCGAAAAAGCTTGCATAGTTTCGGAAATGCTTCTGAAACTTATTATACTTTTTGACATCTTCAATAGATGATTTCCGTTCCGGTAAGTCTGCTAACTTGGCCTTAACATTCCGAAACTCATTACTGAAATCCACTAATTTATTGACCGAACTTTTTATGAGCTTTTCCGCTTTTAATAGATTTTCTACTTTAAACTCAAGTTGTAGCTTAACTCTTAAATCAGCCTCTTCAGCATCGCCAGACAATCGTATCTGTTTCTTAAAACTTAAGCATACTGCACGCTTATCAGAAACATTTTCTGAGTATTCACGCGCTTGAGACTCCAACTTTGTAATTGTTTTTTTCAACCCTAAAATATACCTAGATACCATCTTTTTTTGGCTATTGAGGTACTTCACATTTTGGTCAATACTCATTGGTTGTATAAGGGTATCTGCTAAAAACAAGGCGTCATCTACATGTTGATGACAAGCCGGACAACTATCAAGCGCAAGGCTTAAACCACTCTCAGCACCATATTTCTTGAGTTTTTTAGCAATCTTATTTTTTTCTAAATCTTTTTCTATTTCTGATCTAATTGATAAATACTCAGTAAGCCTTGATTTGGAAAGCCGAATCTCCGCATTAGCGGAATCAAGCATAGAAACTAACTGGTCTAACTCTGATTTTGAACTCTCATATGCCTCTATTAAATCGATAGAAACATCATCTCTTGTTTTATTATCAGCTTCGTCAATAGTCTCAATTTTTCTTAACAATTCAACAATGTAATCACTTAGAACAAAGGTGGAATCTCCAACTTGCTTCGTAATCCTGACTAGTTGTGGGTCAAACATATCGTCTGCTGTGCGTTTAATACCTATCACATTGATAGACTGGTCATCTTCCAGCAATCCAATTTTAACCTTCTCCTCCGACCATTTTGTCTGAATATTAGTCAAGTCTGTCATCAAAGTTGATTTGAGTCTTTCGTTTTCGAAAACATCCAACCCCAGAATAAATTCAACGATTTTTGTTCTCACATCACGGATAGCGTAATAGGGTGTATTAGCTATGTAGTCAGTCCAGCCTCTCTTTTGCTCAATTAGGAGAGCTGAAAAAATAGTTTGAATATAGAGCTTTACCTCACCACCATTGGCACCAGGAACGAACGGAAGACTTAAACCGACGAAATTCTCAAGGAATGTAAAATAACCCGATTCAACGTTCTGTGCTGAGCCTTTATCGTGCAAATACTTAGGAGATATATCAAATTCTCGATCTTTTCCCGAAAGATAATCCCCATGTATCACTTCGATTAGTTTCGTATCCTTATCAGTAGAGTTAATCGCTCTTTTTAAAGTTACAACATCACTATTTTTATTTGAGACCTGTAAGTAAACATAAGATGACACTATCCTTATCTTATCCTTCTTTTCACTTTCAACATATTTCTTCAATGCATAAGGCAATGTCTTTTCACCTTTCCCACCAAGAATTTCCTCCATGCCAAGAGAATAGATAAGAGAATTAACCAATGTGCTTTTGCCAGAGGAATTATTACCGCGTACAATATTTAATCCAGATTTAAATTCACATTCAAAACCGTATTCACCGCCGGTCGTATTGAGAACTATTTTAAATCTCTCTAGGTGCAAACCAATCATTCCCATTCCCTAATAATATTTTCAACCATACCTTCAGTAATTTTCAAACCTATTGACTGAAGAAAAAAGTAATCATCTTTGAAAGCCATCTCACTATCAATTTCTGAAACGTATTTGGCGCCATCTTGAGTTAACTTATATGAAAGTCCAGATTTACTAATAAGCCCTTCAGCTTCAGCATACTGAAGTGATATATTGACTGCTGGATCAACTCCCCATACTCCAAATAAAATTTGGTTTTGGTTCGCCGACTCAAACAACATTTTCTTTCTTCTCTCATCTTTCAAAACCCAGCTGAATAAATGAAGTCGAATTAGACTAGACTTCTTTCCTCGTGATGAGAGATATAATACCAATAGTAATTGAGTGATTTTATAGATAGGTCTATGCTCTGCCATAATTGGCATAGGCTTTCTGTGAAATGTAATTTTGCTCATCATTCAATACCTAATGGACATAATGCAATCCACTTTGACGTCATTTGATCAGCGATTCGATATATCTCTGCCCCTCCTAGAGTAGGGGTTGCCTCGCCCAATCTTTGTACTAATTCGTCTCGAACCTTAGATATCAATTCTTCAGCATCCCCACGCCAAGTTATACACAACTCTTCTACTTCACTTTCGTATTGATTTATTACTCTCATCACATGAAAGTAGATTTCCGAAGCTTTTTTCTCTATTTCTTTTAGGAATGGATCGTTTTTTAGCCATTTATTTGATGTTATGCGATTCAATCTTAGATGCTTTTCTTCATCTAAAACCCCATTAAATGTACAGCGAACTTTATTCTTCTTGCTAATATTTCTTTCATATTCTGAGACATCTTGTTCTTCTGCTTGGCTTTCCAATTCTATTTCCGAAAAAAAAGTAATTTTTTTACCTTTCGTTGTTTGTATTGCGCTAATTTCCGTAGCAAAATAATCAGCGTCTTGAAGAATAACTTTGAATTCAGGGTCTATAATGGAGAGCCCCCATGTGACAACCTCTACTTGCTTCTTTTGCGCATGACTCAGCAATTTATTGTCGGTGATTAGCGGAGTAACGAAAACCCACTCCCTAATTTTCGTATTACCCATTCGACGAGAAATTTCATTTTCGTAGGTTCGAAGTTTCTCAAGATCCTTAGTTATTTTGTCTCTCTGCTTTTCGTATAATACTTTTTGCGTGTAATGGGTATCTGGGCAATAACACTGGAATGCCACGCCGTCTAGTTTCGTAAACCCTTCGATTCCGAAATCACCAGGGGATGCAACCATTTCTTGGTATTGTTGATCTTTATACTTTGATTTGAAAACCAGTTGACATAAATCTTCCCATGAATCTCCGTCAAAAGTTCCATACTTAGTCTGGATCATTTATTAATTCCAAAGTCCATTCTACTCTGAGGCTACCTTAACAAATTATTATTAATACATAATCATACAACATCATTATAATTACCTGTTATTGTCGCACGTTATTTAAGGTATTTTATTATAAGTCATTGATTTCTTATCGACCAGAACTTTTAGACAGCATAAATAACAGGTTATGGGCGGATATATATGCAGGATTGCATTTAAATCAGTGGAATGCTTAATATAAGAGCACTTGATGGGCAAAAATATCGACTGGTGTCGTAATGATGGCTGCCACCCTAAAACTGATCAGCAGATTTAAGTGAATCTATAAAGCATAAAAAAAGGGGCCGATCAGCCCCTTTGGTTTTAATTGTGACTATGAGTAATCAATGGTAAAGGTGGCCTCCATTGATTAACCAGGCTTTGTTGACTTTTTGTGCCGCCAATCCCAAGCCATTTTTCTCATCCCATGTGGCACGGTCTAACAGTTCAATGGCCTGTTCTTCGCCCAATGTTTTGTTGATGGCTGGCAGTTGTTTGTCAAGCAGGTCTTGACTGGCTTTGAGCGCAGCTGCGACTTCCGCTATCAAGGTGTCTGCTTGTATTACCTGTGTTTGGCTGGGTTTACCATTGTAGCTAACCACATTACCGAACAAGGTTCCCAGCTGTTCACGCAGTTTAGATTCACCGGTAATCATGCCTTTTTTGGTGGCGGTGTATCGTGCATTGAGCTGTTTATAAGCCTTTTCAAATTTTTCAGCTTTACTTTTTGCTGTTGATTTCAGGTCTGGTTTGTCATTGAGTTGGGTCACCACATCCTTTAACTGCGCCAATTGAAAAGTCAGGTCATTGATGCCATCGTATAATTTCATGGACAAGGCTTGTTGTGCCATGCGATCCTCACTGCTGTGTTGTGAACGTGGGTCTGGTACCAGTTTAACAGTTGAATAATAAGTTTTTTTGCCTTTAATCATTTCAACCTTATAAGTCCCTTCTGCCACCCTGGGGCCAACAAAACCCGGCACCAATGAAGTTGATGGTGGGAATTTTGGAGCCTTGAGCCTCATGGGCCATTCAACCCGATTGATGCCACGCCTTTTACCCGCCACCAGCGAAGTGATGATCTGGTCGTTTTCATCCAAAATATTGATTTTCATATCACCAAACATATGACGTTTCTTCAAGTAATAAGTGATGACTGCCACCTCTGATGGGTTCTCGCCAATAAAATCATTACCACCTGCAAAACTCTGAAGCGCACCACCTTCAACCATCACAGCAGGCCGTGAAGGCAACATCACCACATCCTCAGTCAAGTTATCTTGTGTCAAAGCGCGCAAAGGTGAGATGTCATCAATGATATAAACACCACGACCATGAGTCGCCAAGATTACATCATGTTCAGTCGGGTGAATCACCAAATCATGGACAGCGACTTTGGGTAAGTTTTCTTTGAATCTGGCCCAAGAATTACCTGCGTCTAAGCTGATGTATAAACCAAATTCAGTGCCCAAAAACAATAAATCAGGGTTTACACGATCTTGTTTCAAGACCCAGGCATAACCCAGTTCATCAGTGGAAAGCTGCTGCCAGCTTTGGCCGTAATCATCGGTTCGATAGACATAGGTTTTCATGTCACCGGTGCGGTGACCGTCAAAGGTTACGAAAGCCGTTCCAGCCTGATGTGGACTGGCGGTCACTCGAGACACCCAAGTGCCTTTGGGCACGCCTTTGATGTTTTTACTTACATTCTGCCAGTTTTGTCCGGCATTTTTTGACACATGAATGATGCCATCATCAGAACCCACCCACAACAATTGGTCATCAACCAATGATTCGGCAATGGTATAAATGGTGGCATTGTTTTCAGCCGTTGAGTTATCAATGGTCAAACCACCTGTGCTGGCTTGGCGTTGGCGTTTGGGGTCATCGGTGGTTAAATCGGGAGAGATGGTTTGCCAAGATTCTCCTTGGTCGGTTGAACGATGTAGGTATTGCGAACCATAATAAATGGTACCTGGACGCATCTCACTCACTAACAAAGGCGTGTTCCAATTAAAACGCAAAGTTTCTTCACCTGCACCAGCCACTGGTTGAATGTTTTTAATTTCTCCTATGGTGCGGTTCAAACGCAACAGTTTTCCGCCTTGGTACTCAGAATAGATGGTGTTGTGGTCTTGTTTATCAACAAAAGCCCAAAAACCATCACCCATACCAATTGAATTCCAGTCACCGGGTTTGATACCACCGGGCGCCCTAGAAGGACCTTCCCAGGAGCCATTGTCTTGTAAACCGCCATAGACATGGTAAGGCCACTGATCATCATGTGAAACATGATAAAACTGACTCACTGGCAAAGTACCTACCATCCGCCAATTGCCACCTTTGTTATAACTGATATATACACCACCATCAGTACCCAATATCAGTTGGTTGGGGTTTTTCTCATTAATCCAAAGAGCGTGGTGATCAGGATGAACCGGCACATTAAACCCACCTCCAAACATAGATGAAAAAATTTCACCACCATCTACACTGATAACCGTGATGTAACTGGGCTTATATACCCGCTCTGGATCTGTTGGATCCACTTTCAGTTCACCAAAGTAAAATGGGCGCATTTGCACCATACCTGCATCAGATTTTTTCTGCCAGCTTTTGCCCATGTCATCACTGCGATACAACGCTGTGTTTTCAGATTCAACTGTTGCATACACAGTTGTACTTTGTGAAGCAGCAATGGCCAAAGCTATGCGACCTTTGTTATCTTCAGGCAAGCCATTGGTTAACTCCTGCCAACTGTCACCACCATCTATTGAACGGTACAAGCCACTGCTTTCTCCACCTGAAGTGAAGTAGTCTGGTGCACGTCTAAATTGCCACATACCTGCATAAATGATGTTGGGGTTGTTGGGGTCAACCACCAAATCTGAACAGCCAGTGGTTTTATTGACATACAACACCTGTTCCCAGGTTTCACCCCGGTCTGTGGTGCGATAAACACCACGTTCTTTGGCATCACTCCACAGCGCACCAGTGGCACAAACGTATACGACATCACTGGATTGACTACTGACTTCTATGGCAGCGATGCGCTCGGTTTTTTCCAGCCCCAGGTGTTGCCATTTTTCACCGGCATCCGTTGATAAATAAACACCATCACCTACAGACACTGTATTTCGAACCCAAGATTCACCGGTACCCACCCAAACATTGGAGTCATTGTTGGGGTCAACCTTGATGGCACCAATGGATTGGTTGTGTTCATCAAAAATAGGCTCAAAACCCACACCGCCATCTTGAGACTTCCAAAGTCCTCCACTGGCCGTACCCACATAAATAACCGGTGCATCTCCTGCAGTGGCATCCAAAGCAGCAATGCGACCGCTCATAACAGCAGGCCCTATTGATCTGGCTTGTAAACCACCGAACGTATAAGAATCAACCGCTACATCTTTGGCCCAAGTCAATTCAGATAAGACACTACTTGCAAGCAAACAACAAATGATTTTTTTCATTTCTACCCATCCATTTATTCTGTTGTTTCTGAGGCTTTTTCATTTTCAGCACTCACAGGCATTTTGAATAATGAATCATCCACATTGATATTGATTTCAATGTTTTCTAAGGTTAAGTTTTGTGCAGCATTACCATTAAATTTCACAACCATTGAATGGGCCACAGGAACGGCTGATTCACCCACCTCTTTGTAGTCGCTGAAATATGTCTCTGCTTCAACATCTTGTCCCATCATGTTGATCGTGGCACGTGTCATCACTTCCAGTTTATATTCTTCGTCTAAAAATACATGGACCACATCGCCATTTTTCTTAGTGGCCTTAATTTCTATCACTGGAGTACCTTCAATTTCCGTAGTTCCTATCAGCTCAAGCTGAATACCTTTGGCTTTAGCATGAACCAATGGACCTTCAATATCTGCTTGATCCTTGGTTTGTTTCAACTCGTCTTCCGACATCAATTGAGGCTCAGTTTTACCCATAAATGGCATCACTTGCCAACCTGTTTCACCATCAAAAGCCTGAATACCGGTCATGCCCTGGACTTCAAAAGTGGTATAAATTTTATTGGGTGCTTTGTATGTAAAGGCAAAAGGTGCTTCCATAGGCCCCATGGTCATTTTACCGGTACTTCTCATGGTTTTTGTGGCCTCAATTACTTCTATACCACCACGCGCTTCAATATACTCGTCGAGTACTTCATTCAGTGTCAATTCAGCCCGAACTGAAAAAGCTGAACCAATCAAACCAAACATTAATAATATATTTTTATTCATTCTGTTGTACTCCCAAAGTGTCATTTCATAAAAGCAATTATTGTACGGAAAGTGGCCCCACTTATAAGTGCTGTAGGTCACGTTCAATGCATGAATCTCTTGACCTTGTTCACGTATTTAAAGTCATGTTTACAGCTATGATGACCTTTTAACCCCACACCACCACTGTTCTCTTGTGCTTTTTAAGTGTTTTTTTTGACGCTCAAATTCCATTGGATGTACAACAGAAGGTGAACCAAAGAATTAAACACCCGTTCAACCCTTCAATTAAATAGACGCTTTATGCAAATAACCAATCCCACTTCTGTACCCAAGGGTTCCAAGACAAATCATCAAATGTACCCGCTTATGCCGACAGTGTTTATGAAAACTGGCTGGAATCAAAAATAGGTTTATTAAGAATCTATATGGCCATAACACCAACCTTTCTCTTTGGGGTTGGACTAAAGCGCAAACTTACACAAAAACATCCAATGATTGATGCCTTTTTGTAACGCAACCACTCAAAGATAAGACCAAAGTTGACAGCGATTTCCATATTCCTGGATAAGATTGATTCAACTTTTGGGGTCTATACTCTGGGATTTGAGCCGGTTTAAACCCGTATTCACTTAACCGCACCTTAAAGACTATGGTATTGTTGATTGATGCAGTCTACTTTAGCATGACCTCTTAATTTCATCACTTAGATTTTGCGCCCACAATTCGTAGACTTTGGCTCCAGGATGAAATCCATCAATTGCGGGTTGAGCTTCAGCCGGATAGTTCCTTAAAGAGTGAAAAAGCACATTTTCAAACTGCGCAGTTATTGTTTGCAATGTTTCATTCAATACATCCGCATACAAACCCATGTAAGCACTTAAAGGCCAAGGCAAAGCAGGAAAGTCACCAACTGGTGGCAGTCCAGACATGATGATTTTATCAGGAGAAAATTTTTGTTGTATCAACTCAATCAATTGCCGTTGTTGCTTTTCCCATAGCTTAACCGGCACTTGATTTGTGACATCATTTACACCCAAAGCAGTAATCACCACATCAATGTTTTCAGCATCAACTTGTTCAATATCACCTATCAGTTCAACTGTGGTTTTTCCTGATTTAGCCATCATTTGGTAATTGACGCTGTATTTATCACTCAATCGGTACAACAGCTGTCCCAGTAAAGCATGTTGTGCTTCAGAAACTCCCACACCAGCAGCCGATGAATCACCTAACAACATTACTTTCAATGTCGGCCCAACACCACAGTGACCAGATTGATTTTGTTTGGGTTCTGGTAATTTAACAATGTTGAACTTTACCCACTTCCCTTGTAATAACAATACTGGAGCACAAACAAGCTTAGTTAGCAGCAACTTGTGAACAGCTGAAATCATATCAAAAAATAATTAACCTGCTGTAAGTCACAAGGTACCAAAAATCTTGTCACCTGCATCACCTAAACCTGGCAAAATATACCCTTGTTCATTCAAATGATCGTCGATAGCAGCCACAAAAATATCCACATCTGGATGACTGTCTTTTATTCGAGCCAAACCTTCTGGTGCAGCCACTAAGAAAATACCTTTGATGCGCCGACAACCTACTTTTTTGAGTAAATCCAAAGTGGCTTCCAGAGTACCACCTGTTGCTAACATGGGATCTACCACAATCACTTGTTTGTCTTTGATATCAGAGACTAATTTTTCGTAATAAGCTTCTGCTTCTAATGTTTCTTCATTACGCGCAAAACCAACCACCGATACAGCAGCACCTGGAATCATTTGTAATACACCATCCAACATTCCCAAACCAGCCCGTAAAATAGGCACCACAGAAATATTTTTACCACTCATTTTTTCAACTTGGGTATGCCCTGCCCATGTTTCTATCTGCACTGATTCACAGCTTAAATCTCTGGTAGCTTCATAAGTAAGCAACACGCCTATTTCAGCCACCACCTCTCTGAAATCTTTTACTGTGATGTCTTTGTGACGCAGTAATCCAATTTTATGTTTAACTAATGGGTGCTTGATCTCGTGAACTGCCATGATGTACCAATGATTTAAAAGCGAATTATTTTAACAGATATCTGATTTAAAGCTGAGACATTGTTTTGTAACTGGCTGGCATTTCTGCTTGAAAAATGACCAAATTCTTAGCAGCAGTTCCTAGCTAAAGAAGCTTAATCTTTACACATCAATAACAAAACACCACACAGAAACATACCGTTTAATCGAAATAATAAACAATAATTGACCACATTGAAGCTTTTGAGACCGCTAAGTCATGATTACTTACCGTTCATCCCATTGCCTATGGACGATGTTAAGTTCCTGTATTTAGACTAAACATCGTATACCAGCTTTAAATAATTGATTGGTTAAAGGTGTTGATGATGTTTTAAAGAGGTGAAATTTGAAGGTAGTATATTGGTTAAGTTTATTTTTTGTGATTCAAGTTGCAAAGGCCCAACCCGCATTTTTGGGTACTGAAAATGTAGCCAACGGTTTCTCATCACCTGTTGGCATAACCCATGCAGGCGATGGCAGTAACCGCTTATTTGTCGTTCAACAAGGTGGTCAAATCAAAGTGATTGATAATGGCATCCATTTACCCACCCCGTTTCTTGATATCAGCTCGCTCATTACCAGTGGTGGTGAACAAGGCCTGCTGGGACTGGCATTTCATCCCAACTACAGTAACAACGGCTTCTTTTATGTCAATTATACGGACACCAATGGCAACACTGTGGTGGCTCGTTACAGTGAGGCTGCGGGCAACAGTAACATGGCTGATACCAATTCAGCTGTTATTGTACTGACTTTTAATCAACCTTTTGCTGCACACAATGGTGGTGACTTACATTTTAGTCCGATTGATGGTTATCTTTACATCAGTTCTGGAGATGGCAGTGGCGATCCAATGGCCTCACAAGACCTTGATAGCTTATTGGGAAAAATTTTGCGTATTGATGTCGATGGTGATGATTTTCCTGGGGACAACAATAAAAATTATGCCATCCCTCCCGACAACCCATTTGTTGGTACTGCCGGCGCAGACGAGGTTTGGGTCAGTGGTTTAAGAAATCCTTGGCGTTTTTCATTTGACAGATTCAATGGTGATTTATTCATTGGCGATGTGGGTGAAAGCACTTGGGAAGAGTTTAATCATTTGGCAGCGACTGATTCAGGTGGTGAAAATTTTGGTTGGCCATGTTTTGAAGGTCCCGATGCTTCTGGACTGAATGGCTGTGACCCCAATGGAAGCAATAAATTACCCATAGTGGCACTACAACACAACCAAGTCGGTAGTCATTATTGTACCGCTGTAGGCGGTTACCGTTACCGAGGGACACAATACGCTGGCTTAAATGGCTGGTATATATTTACTGACTGGTGTGATGGTCGCTTTTTTGCAGCCATCCCTGCACTAACGGGTTGGAATTATTATGACATGGGCACATTAATTGGAACCTTTGCAGTCACTGGCATGGGTGAAGATGAGTCCGGTGAATTGTATGCAATTGCTTGGGATTCCGTAGTCAAAATTACCGGTCCTGGTGACCTTATTTTTAGCGATGGATTTGAATAAAGAATTTGGCCTTAACCAAAGGAGGTTTATCTCTCCGCCTCCTTGGTTCCTTTTAGCCCTCTTTTAAATACACGACTTCATTCAAAACCAGCTGCAAATATGAGGTCTTCAAATGGCAGTACATCAACCACCCATTCAAACTCAAACTCCGGTAACTCATCAATTCGAGTCAAGTGCACAAACGGCGAATTGTCTTTTATCCTGACTTTAATTGATGACAGTCCCACTTGATTTGGTATCAATTGGAACGATTGCTGATTATCGGTATTTATTTCCACGCTATGTGGGACATCATTCACCAACCAAGTCACAGATAAACCATGATTGGGTTGCATCGTATCAACAGAAAAATTCATCGAAACTGCAACCATCCCTGTCATGTTAGACTGACTGGGGACCATTGAATTGGGTTCTATTAAACTCAATAATTGACCACCTGAGTAATTAACAGAATACAGCTTTAAAACATAAGCTTCTTGACACACCTTACAAAATGCAGCACCCAATGATTGCATGTTACATTTGTTTTGTGATCGATACATATTAAATTCCTGATACCGAGCACCTTCAAACAAACCAACAACACCATCATACAAGCTTGTTTCTGGCGTTGGAATGGGTGTGCTCGGTTCAATCAAATAAGACCATTTAATCGCATTGCGGTTGGTTTCATCAGTGACATTTACATCACATATCGGTCCATTAACATCACTACAAGCTGGATAACCTGGATAAGGTGAGTCATATTCATCAGCCAGATCAGTAAAAGTATGTCCATATTCATGAACAAACACATCTGCAGCAAACTCATTGGTTGAAATGGTTGAGAAATAGCCGCCAGAACCACCATATCTTGAGTCATTGACTATGACAACAATCTCATCCCAATTAGGACTGGCAGCAGCGGCGGCCAAAATTTTTGATGCATTTACAGTAACCAATCGATCAATGCCATTGGTGCAATATTTACCATCAAATGCAGTGTCTCTTGAGACTGCTGGATTAAAACAAGGAGCAGGCTTATCTGCACCTGATTGGTTACTGGCAACAAACAATCGATCATAGCTTAGAAAATTTTTATAGCTTAAATAGGGCTCAAAAGTCTGCATATATGCAATGACTTCATCAACATCATGGTTGTAATCAGTTTGCTGAGCACCGGTATAACCATCACCCATAAACAACAAATTGACCCGGTTATCTTGATTGCTTTTTCGTTCAGATAGTTTTTCACTAACCAACTGAGTGCCTGTGTTGCTTGCAGACGCCAACAAAATATTCCATGAATATGATTGCATTGACTTTTGAGCCAATCTTGCAGGTAAAATCAATTGATCAACCCAGTTTTTTTCTACGCGAACAACAAAAACCACCTCTTCATTTAATATCTGTCGCCCATCTACAGAACCTTCACCATGAAATTCAGCACGCGTAAATTGGCTCTTTTCAATGGGCAGCCATTTTTCTGTGCCATCTTTACCCATCAATTTCACAGCCAGTTTTTCTGGCTTTTCATCCAATAAATATGGATTATTAGTGAGCTCAACTACTTGGTGAAACTCACTAACCAAACCCAACTGCTTACTCCATTTGAGAACCAAATAATCAGTTGGCACCGCCACTGCTGAGAAAGACAAAAGCAGCATCAAAAAACAATACAAGCTCCGTATATTATTCATAAGACCCTCTCTAGATAATTCATTTGATTTTAAATCTTCACACCAATAAATCTATTATTATGTCTTTTTATTTCACATAACAAACCGTGTTTTGTAGTAAATTTTCTGACAATCATTGACTAAATGAAACATGCAACGCATACTTCCTGCTTTGAATTTTTCACTGAGCCATGAGTACAAAATCGCAACCAAGACATGACTGGACTATCGAAGAAGTTGAACAACTATTTGCCAAACCTTTTAATGATTTGATTGACGAAGCTCATCAAGTTCATCGCAACAATTTCAACCCAAATCACGTGCAAATCAGTACCTTGTTAAGCATCAAAACAGGTGCTTGTCCGGAAGATTGTAATTACTGCCCACAATCAGTTCGTTATGAAACTGAAGTCAAAGCAGAACCCTTGATGGCTGTTGACTCAGTGGTTGAGCAGGCTGGGTTAGCCAAACAGCAAGGTGCCACACGGTTCTGTATGGGGGCAGCTTGGCGCAGTCCCAAAGACCGTGATTTAGATCAGGTTATTGAAATGGTGAAAGGGGTAAAAGCACTGGGGATGGAAACTTGTTTAACTTTGGGTATGCTGTCTCCTGAACAATCAAAGAAACTGTCAGATGCCGGTCTTGATTACTACAACCACAACCTAGATACCTCTGAAGAATATTACAAAAAAATCATCACCACACGTAAATTTGAAATGCGGATGGACACCTTAAAAAATGTCCAAGATTCTGGCATCAATGTTTGTTCAGGTGGTATTGTTGGCATGGGTGAATCACAGCGAGACCGTGGCGGCATGTTGATGGCCTTAGCCAATTTAGACAAGCACCCTGGCAGTGTTCCCATCAATGCTTTGGTTCAGGTCAAAGGCACGCCTTTACATGGTATTGATAAAATTGATGAACTGGACTTTATACGAACCATTGCAGTAGCCCGTATCATGATGCCTCATTCAATGGTGCGCCTTTCTGCTGGACGCAATGACATGTCGGAAGCTGTTCAAGCCATGTGTTTTTTTGCAGGTGCCAATTCAATTTTTTATGGTGAAAAATTATTAACCACATCTAATCCAGAAGAAAATAAGGACATGGCTTTATTTAAAAAACTAGGCATCGAACCCATGCCAAGCAGACATTAAAACCAACACCTCAAGACTCTACTTGTGTGCTTGTCCCAAAACCCAAATTCCAACAATTTCATCGATCTAATAGACTGAACCATCCAAAGGGTCAACAGTACAAACCATTGACCCTTTTTTAGATGAATTATTTATTAAACCCATTAACACGTGACATTAAAATGCAATGTCATAACTGTCGTAAAAAATCACATCATCTAATAATTCAATGGCGCCTCTGTCACACCGTGCAATGCCATCGTGATCACCATCTTGTGCTCTGACAACTCCTCTTTGATCTTCAGCTTCACAACCTATTCCTGGGCCAGGAGCAGAAGGGTGAGCACTGTCAACAACTGGGCTAAAGAAACCAGGTCTGTAATAACGATGCCAATTGTCAGTATCCACTTTTAACGTTGTCAGTTTAGGATCCTCTGTCAAGTTGGTACCACCACTACTGAGACATGACAAATCAGATGAAATATTCCAATTATCAACACCCAAATCAACCACTCCATGAGAACAGCCTATTTTGTTTTTGTTAAATACTGAGTTACGTATATTCAATTCTGGAAATGTGATATCTGGTTCCACCAAAACACCATAACCCAAGTTATGATTAGCTATGGTTGAATTCCTAATAAATACATCTGCATCGACAGCATATATAGCAGTGACATCATTATCAAAAACAGTGGAGTTTCTCAACGTTAAGCGACTGTTGTTTCCAACTGAATCATAACCAACATAGATGGCCTCTTGCTCTTCATTATTTAAATTCAAATTTTCATAAATAGTAGTTTGTTTAATTTCTGTATCACTATATGTGGTGATTGCACCACCTTGTTCAGCGGCTGCATTGCCAACCAGCACACTGTCAATGATTTCTACCTCACTTGTTGCACTGATAAATAGGGCGCCTCCGGAAATTGCTGTGTTGTCTTCAAACCAGACCTTATTAATATTTACATTATTTCCTGGGCCGATATAAATTGCACCACCATTGTTACTTGATGAACCAGACTTGATTTTAAAATTATTAAATGTCACCAAACTATTATTGTTACTTGTACATGAAACACGCGATCATTCAGACTGTTGGCATCAACAGTCGGAAAATCTTCGATGTCTTCAACAAATGTACCAATCACAACGGCTTCTAAAATATCCAAATCTCCTGTGGCTGCAGCATTCTCTCCGGCTCCTGTTCGAGACAAACGAATGGTGACATTCCCTGGCAACACGATGACATCTGTACCAGCCAATGCATTGGCCTCCATAACAGCTGCCCTCAATGTGCAAAAGCCACCAGAAGGGATATCACAAACCCCATCTCCTGGGTTATCATCAACATGATCTTGAACTGTTAAGTTGACATGAAATACAGCAGCTGTTGTGACATCAGCTATTAATAGTAAACAGCCTAATATAATGATTCTCATTTTATTCTCCTTTTGTACGTTTTTAATTTTTAACCATTCAGCAATCAATCTATGATCACAATGATTTAATAAATTTTATGAAAAATATGAGCCGCATTAATGATGGACAACTGATGATTAAGTGATTTTTTCTTTAGGCTGTTGTTGTATTTGAAACTATTGGTACTGTTACCTAGCCGTCTCTGCTTGACTGATATTGTTGAGTCTGTTTTTACAAACTGAATGATTTAATAAAACCAAAACCCCTTTCTATTTTTGATTTTATTTATGTAGGTGACAATTGACTTTTGTGAACTTTATTCAGCCTTTTTATATAAAGAATCGGTACAATATTATTTAACTCAAAACACATACCACACCTTGATTCCAGAACAATTTGAAAAACAATTGGACAAACTTAAAGCTGATAACTTGTTTCGTCAGCGCATGACACGTACTTCAAAAGCGGGTCGTTATGTCTCAGTTGAAGGAAAACAAATGCTGAACTTTAACAGCAACGATTATTTGGGCCTGGCCAATCATCCTGCTGTTATTTTAGCCGCACAAGAAGCTGCCCATAAATTTGGCTTCGGTTCAACCGGTTCTCCATTGATGTCAGGCTACACTTCTTTGCACCAAGAACTTGAGTTTGCGATGGCTGACTTTTTGAGTTACCCTCGTGTGGTGTTGTTTTCTGCAGGTTATTTGGCTAATTTAGGTGTTGCTCAAGCCTTATTAAAACGAAACGATTGGTTTATTCAGGATCGCTTAAACCATGCTTCACTTATTGATGCTGCTCAAATAACCGGGGCCACATTAAAACGTTATCCTCATTTAAATAACACAAAGGCAGAAGACTTGCTAAAAGAAGATGTTAATCGTTTTAAATTATGGGCTACTGAAGGCGTCTTTAGCATGGATGGTGACAGCCATGATTTGTTTTCAGCTGCGCTCAGCGCACATACTTTCAATGCCACCTTATGGGTTGATGATTGTCATGGCGTAGGGGTGTTGGGTGAACAAGGGCGCGGCGTTCTTGACACCTTGGCCTTGAGCGATGTCGAAGTGCCTATTCTTTCTGGAACTTTCGGCAAGGCTTTTGGTACTTGTGGTGCTTATGTGGCAGCATCAGAGTCCATTATTGAAACCATAATTCAAAAAGCACGCACCTATAAATTCAATACAGCTTTGCCTGTTCCTGTGGTTGCTGCCACACTCAAATCATTAGACATTATTCGTTCAGAACCATGGCGCCGAGAAAAAATTCTCGAACTCATTTATCTGTTTCAAAAAGGATGTGAACAATACGGGCTAAGCGATGTGGCTCAGTTTACTGATTCTCCGATTCAACCAATCATGCTTAAATCCGAAACGGCTGCCATAGAAAAATCAGATTACTTGAAGAAGTGTGGCATCATCACCACAGCCATCAGACCACCTACTGTTCCAAAAAACCAGTGCCGATTGCGCATCACATTAAACAGTAATCTAGAACAAGAAGACATTGATTTATTAATCCAATGTTTAATTGGAAATTATTGAATACACAGCCAAATTGACTCGCTTTCACTAGCAGACATGTGCTGTTGTTTCAGTGTAGTTATTTATTTTCATATGCCTTCACAGTCAAATCAGCACACCGCTTCCAACTGAACTGTTGGCTGTAACCCAAACCACTGGTCTCAGCTTGCATCAACCAATTGTCATTCTCTAGCGCACTTCTTAAAGCCATTTTGATACTATTTACATCCAAAGGATTACATAGCATGGCATGTCCACCTGCAACTTCTTGCATTGCCGAATGTTGACTGGTTAGCACAGCAGTTCCTGATGCCATAGATTCTATGATAGGCAAACCAAAACCTTCATACAAGGAAGGAAAAGCCGTTAACTGTGCCGCTGCATAAAGATGGTGTAACTGTTGTTGATTAACATAACCTAAACTGATAATTTGACCTTGTTTGACCAGAGATTGAATGCTTTTTCTCAAACTTTGATTGAGCCACCCCGTTGAACCTACCAAGACCAAGGGGTATTTTTTTCTGAGTGTTATTGGTAGTTGTGTATAAGCTTCAAGTAGCCTCGTTAGGTTTTTTCTGGGTTCTGTGGTCGCCACAGATAAAACAAACCGTTTGTGCTTGAGCTGAAGAGTGTTCATTGTTTGTTTGGTTTCAGCCGATGAATAGGCTTTGAAGCCATTATTCACACCCAAAGGAGTGACATGAATGTTCTCTGCCAGATAGCCATAATGGTCAATAATTTCTTGTTTTACATATTCGGTCGGCGTGATGATGACATCCGCTTGTTGTAAGGTCTTAGGCAGTTCTCGATCTAAGAAATTCAGTCGATACTGAGGCTGTGTTTCACGGTAATGCACAAAGGACAAATCGTGAAAGGTGGCCACTGATTTACCGGTAAAAGGCATGAGTACAAAATTGGGGCTATGAAACACATGATCAGTCATGCCCGATGTCAACCGTGAAAAATATTTATTTCTGCGTTTGGCATAAGTTTTCAACGCCAAGGCTTTGAAAGGAATCCATGGTCGCAAGCGACTGATCCATTGATTGGACTGAGCTGTTAAATTGATGTCTTCAATCCAGTGGTCTGATGAAAAGTACTTCACACTTTCAATGCCTTTATGCGCAAACAATTGCTTACCCAATTGCAAGGCATACTGCCCAATTCCTGTGATTGGGTGGGAAATGGCATCAACATTTAAAATGACTTTCAAAAGCTCAACTCTGACTGCTAAAATGGTAAGGGTTTCAATTCTATCAAATTTATCCCATGGCCAATCCAATTCATTTTCCATTTCATTTAGCCATCCCAGTTCGAAACATTGTTGAATCCAAAGAATTTTACATCAACACATTGGGTTGTCACCCAGGGCGGTCATCTGATCATTGGATTGACTTGGATTTATTTGGTCATCAATTGGTCTGTCATTTGGATGAATCTTTAGGCGACAATGGTCAAGTCAAATTAATCCATAATGATGTGGATAGCCATGGAGTTCCTGTACCCCATTTTGGTGTTGTTTTAGACATGGACAGTTGGCAGCTTTTAGCTGATAAACTGGTGGCTGCTGGCATAAAGTTCATCCTTGAGCCTTACATTCGTTTCAAAGGTTTGCCCGGTGAACAGGCCACTTTGTTTTTTCTAGACCCATCTGGAAATGCCTTAGAATTCAAAGCTTTTAAGGACATATCTCAGCTTTTTGCGGTTGATTAACTTGAAGTTTCAATCCCATATTAGACCATTGTTTTTGTTCGTCCTTTAAATCGGCCTTAATCAAGGGATGATTGGCAAGCCAATCCTTGTTTATGTGTAGCTGTACGATGTTTTGATGCCAACTGATGCGTTCAATAGGAACGGCTTCAAAAGACCTGCTGCGTGCAAAAACCACTGATAAACGCAAAACAACCAATAATTGAACCACCACTTCATATTGACGTTCTGTCAGTCCCGCCAGTACCGACTTACTGATTTTTCTACGATGTAACCTGATTAAAGTAGACATCACCAGTTTCTGTTGATTTGAAAAGCCTGGCATATCTGCATGTAAAACCACATAGGCACCAATTTTATGGTAGCCACTGTGAGCTATTGACAACCCTATTTCATGTAATTTTATGGCTGCATTAAGCAATGCCATTATGCGACGCTTTATTTTTAAATTAAGTTTAGATGTGATGTCTTCAGCATAACGCTGAACATGCTCTGCTTGTAGGTTATCAACAGTGAATTGTTCACACAGCTTCCTGACACTGCGTTTGGTTACAGATTTAATCTGAGGCCCATCTGACATTTCGTATATCAAACCCTCTCGCAATGCTCCCATTGAAACATCCATTTGTTCAATTGAAAAAGCTTTCATCAAAGCATAAACAATGGCTAAACCACCCATAAAGACTGGACGTCGATCTTCACTCAAGCCCACAATTTTATCGAGATGGTCGACATGTCCAAGTTTCAAACATGCGGCTTTCAAATGTTTAAGACCTTCTAAAGTGATACCCGATGATGACCACTGATTGGCCTCAAGAATATCAGCTGTTGCACGCATGGTTCCAGATGCACCCACACTGTGTTGCCATCCTTTTTTTTTGAAATCTTGAAGGTAAGGGTTTAACTCTTGTTGTGCATGGAGAACTGCTTTCTTCCAGTTTTCTTTGTTTATGAGACCACCCTTGAAATACTTTTGCATGTAACTGACACAACCCATATATAAGCTTTCACGCATTTCGGGTCTCATGCCATCACCTACAATCAACTCGGTACTGCCTCCTCCAATGTCCATAACGAGCTTTCTTGATGGGTTACCACTGGTCGATTGAGCCACACCTAAATACAGCATTCGCGCCTCTTCTCGACCTGAAATAATTTCTATTTCGTGTCCTAATATCTTTTCTGCTTCTTTGATGAATGTTGCTGAATTCTTGGCTACCCTTAATGTGTTGGTACCAACAATACGGATGTGGCTGTCTGGTATATTTTGAATTCGCTCAGACATCAAACGCAAAGACTCATATGCTTTATTCAAGTATTCAGCAGTGATGTACTTATTTTCATCAAGGCCAGCAGCCATTCGCACCATGTGCTTCACGGAATCAATCGGATAGATTTGGCCTGATCTAAAAGTAGCCACCAATAAATGAAACGAGTTTGACCCCAAGTCTATGGCTGCGTAGTTATGGCGTTGTGAAATTGGCATGGTTATATTGTAACCAATGCCAATTCACATGTGTTTAGATTGATTGAACTATTAAGAAAAAACCAGCGCTCAATCAGCGTTTCATCGAGCTAAAAAACTCTTCATTGGTTTTGGTGTCTTTGAGTTTATCTAATAAGAACTCAATGGCTTGTAAATCATCCATTGGATTAAGTATCTTACGGAGAATATGGGCTTTTTGTAAGAATTCTGGATCAACAATTAAATCTTCACGTCTGGTACCTGATTTATTGATATTCAACGCAGGCCAAATGCGTTTTTCAGCCGCTTTCCTATCCAAATGAACTTCCATGTTTCCGGTGCCTTTAAACTCTTCAAAAATCACTTCATCCATTTTCGACCCTGTTTCAACCAAGCCAGTGGCTATGATGGTTAAACTGCCTCCTTCTTCTACATTTCTGGCTGCACCAAAGAATTTTTTCGGACGATGTAATGCGTTGGCGTCAACACCACCTGTTAAAATTTTACCTGAAGCTGGTGTGACGGTATTGTAGGCACGCGCCAACCTTGTGATTGAATCCAGCAAGATAATGACATCTTGTTTATGTTCAACCAGACGTTTGGCACGCTCAATTACCATATCTGCAACTTGTACGTGACGGGTGGCGGGCTCATCAAATGTTGATGCAATCACTTCACCTTTAACTGTGCGCTGCATGTCAGTCACTTCTTCAGGACGTTCATCAATCAACAACACAAACAATTTAGCTTCTGGATTGTTCAAAGCAATGGATGTTGCTATGTTTTGTAGAATCATTGTCTTACCGGCTTTGGGCGGTGAAACAATCAACCCCCTTTGCCCCTTACCAATGGGAGAAACCAAATCAATAATTCGAGTGGTTAAGTCTTCTCTAGAACCATCACCACGTTCCATTTTAAGCTGTTCCGTTGCAAATAATGGCGTCAAGTTTTCGAAAACTATTTTGCCTTTGGTGTTTTCAGGTGGCTCATAATTGATGGTACTGACTTGTAGCAACGCAAAATAACGCTCTGAATCTTTAGGAGGCCTGATTTTGCCAACAATGGTGTCACCAGTTTGTAGACCGAACCGCCTAATTTGACTGGGTGATACATATATGTCATCTGGTCCTGCTTGGTATGAACCTTCTGGAGCCCTGAGAAAGCCAAACCCATCAGGTAAAACCTCCAATACACCATCACCAAAAATGTCTTCACCTTTTTTAGCATGTTTTTTCAAAATTGAAAAAATCATTTGTTGTTTGTTCACGCGAGAGCGTGTTTCGACTCCAATTTTTTGGGCTATTTCCGTCAACTTGGTGGTTGACATTTGTTTCAGTTCGGATAGATTCATATTGTAGTTTTGTAAAAGGCGAGAATACCTGTTAGATGGTCTTTGAAAGATCTTAATTTTAAGTTAAAAATTCCCTTAGTTAATGCCAAATCGCACATCAGCGATGATATTTTATTAGTCAATAAGGATTATATAATTTTCGACAAAAGGCTTGCCGGAATTGATTTTGTATAAACTACCATGTAAGTTAATTGCTGTCCAGTCAGAAAATAAAAAAACGCCTAATTTAACAGTGAATCAGGCGTTTTTTTTGATTTATGCTTGGTGTTTCTTTAAAAAATCTAATAATTGTCCTTTAGAAACTGCACCAACATGTTGGTCAATAACTTCACCATTTTTAAAAACCATCAATGTAGGAATGCCACGAATGGCCATTTTCACTGCCGTTTCTTTGTTGTCTTCAATGTTCAACTTAGCCACTTTAACCTGGCCTTTTAATTCATCGGCAACTTCTTCCAATATAGGTGCAATCATACGACAGGGTCCACACCACTCAGCCCAATAATCTACCAACACAGGTACATCAGAATTGGTGATTTCATCAAATGTGGCATCAGTGGCCTTAATAATGTTTTCGCTCATGCATGTTCTCCTTATAGAACCTTATTAATTTAAGGTGGTTTATTTAATTGTCACGTATGTGGGGGTTAATTATTTTATTTCAATCTCATTCAAGAATTTGTAAAAATTTCTCCATGTCAATAATCGTGACTTGGTGATCTGCAAGCGCCAAAATATGGTTGCTTTTCAACTTTGAAAAAACCCGACTTAAGGTCTCCTCTGCCAAACCAAGAAAGTTAGCCAAATCTCTTTGTGATATTTGAAACGGAAACTGACTCGCTGAAAAACCTCGAGAATAATACAAATCAGAAACATCTTTGATAAAGCTGACTAATTTTTGTTTGGCATTGTATTCACTGTGAGAAATTTCAAATTGAATGATCTTTTCGCTCATCATCTTCATCAATCTGACTTGGATGTCGCGGTGTTTCATCGCCAATTCTTGTAAGGGATAAAAAGGAATCACACAATAAGAGCCGGTACTGACTGCTTTGACTGTAGTCTTGTATTTACCTTGGTGAATGCCATCAAACCCCATAATTTGACCTGGAATAAAGACATCAACGATACGTTCATCTCCCTGATGGGTTAAATAAACAGACTTAAACATACCAGAATGTACGGTGAATAAGTTTTGAAAAGTTGCGCCTGATTCATACACAGTTTGATTCTTTTCAATCATGATATGTGAATCGATAATAGATTCTATCGCTGCAATTTCATTTGACTTGATTCTGACCCTGCGGTTGTTAACATTTTGGGTACATAATTCACAGTCACCACAGTTGGATGTTTTGGTATTTTGGATGTCACTGAAGGTTTTTAGCATGGCCTTATTGGTTTTTCACTTTAAGTTTCCGAATCTTGACATTAGTCAATCAATGTCATTCAATGGTGTCATTATAATTGAACCCGTTCACAAATTGGATAACAAAGCGTAGAAAAATATGATTGATTTTAACGATAAAGTAGTCAAGCAATTCACCATTGCGACAATATTTTGGGGAATTGTTGGCATGTTGGTAGGTGTTTTTATCGCCGCACAGCTGGCATGGCCAGCATTAAACTTTGACATTCCTTGGCTTACCTACAGTCGACTCAGGCCATTGCATACCAATGCAGTTATTTTTGCCTTTGGTGGAAATGCCTTGCTTGGTACATCTTTTTATGTGGCCCAAAGAACATGTCAAGTCAAGCTGTTCTCTAACAGCTTAGCCAGTGTGGTCTTTTGGGGCTACCAATTGGTTATTGTTGGTGCAGTCTTGACATTACCCTTTGGATTCACACAAAGCAAAGAATATGCTGAGTTAATTTGGCCCTTGGATGTCTTACTGACCGTTGTTTGGGTGCTTTATGCCATTGTTTATTTCGGTACCATAGCCACACGCACAGTCAAACATATTTATGTAGCCAACTGGTTTTATTCCGCTTTTATTATTACTATTGCTGTCCTTCATATTGTTAATAACTTAGCCGTTCCAGTTAATTGGCATTTGTCATATCCTGTGTTTTCTGGAGCAGTTGATGCGCTTACACAATGGTGGTATGGCCACAATGCAGTGGGCTTTTTCTTGACTGCTGGTTTCTTAGGAATGATGTATTACTTCGTTCCTAAACAGGCAGGTCGACCTGTGTACTCATACCGCTTATCAATCGTTCATTTCTGGGCTTTGATTTCTACTTATATGTGGGCAGGGCCTCACCATTTACATTACACATCATTACCAGATTGGGCTCAATCATTGGGAATGGTTTTTTCATTAATTCTATTAGCACCCTCTTGGGGAGGCATGATTAATGGCATGATGACCTTGTCAGGCGCTTGGGATAAATTACGTTCAGATCCAATCATTAAAATGATGATTGTGGCTTTATCCTTCTATGGAATGAGTACATTTGAAGGCCCAATGATGTCAATCAAAACTGTAAATGCATTGTCGCATTACACCGACTGGACCATTGGACATGTTCATTCTGGTGCACTGGGTTGGGTAGCATTAATGACCATGGCTTCTATGTATACATTGATTCCACGTTTATGGGGTCGAGATGCCATGTACAGCACACAATTAATTAATGTTCACTTTTGGACAGCCACATTAGGTATTGTGCTTTATATTTCTTCCATGTGGATTGCCGGAGTCATGCAAGGTTTGATGTGGCGTGAGGTTGATGCCAATGGTTCATTGGTTTACAGTCACGTCGAGAGTATTGAAGCCACCTACCCTTACTACATCATTCGTTTTGTTGGCGGCGTGTTGTTTTTGACTGGAATTTTAATTCAAGCTTACAACACTTGGAGAACAATCAAAGGTGATAAAAATGTCAAAGAAATAGCGGCAACAGAATCAGCTGCTGCAGGAGTAGGCGCATGAGCAAACATGAGAAAATAGAAAAAAACATTGGTGTGATGGGTGTATTAGTGGCAGTGGTCATTAGTTTTGCCGGCATCATTGAAATTGCCCCATTGATGTCTCAAGCCAGTGTGGTAGAACCTATCCCAGGTATGGAACCAAGAAACCCACTTGAGTTAGCTGGTCAAAATATTTACGTTTCAGAGGGTTGTTACAACTGTCACTCACAACAAATCCGTCCTTTTGTTGATGAAACCTTAAGATATGGGCATTATTCAATGGCTGGTGAATCAGTCTATGACCGTCCATTTCAATGGGGATCAAAACGAACAGGCCCTGATTTGGCACGTGTTGGTGGACGTTACTCAAATGAATGGCATGAAATTCACTTGATGGACCCCCGTTCAGTAGTTCCTACTTCAAACATGCCAGGCTACCCTTGGTTGGCTGAAAACCCTGTTGACATCGAAGAAACCGTTGCCAGTATGAAAGTATTGAAAATGTTGGGACACCCTTATTCAGATGAACAAATTTCTGCTGCTGCTGACAGCTTAGATGGTAAAACTCAACTGGATGCAGTGGTTGCCTATTTACAAGATTTAGGCACTGCAATGCCAAGGAGCATGAAATGATTAGCGGTGTCTATACAGCATTATTGATAATTGTGTTTTTAGGTATCGTCGCATGGGCGTGGAGCAAACACAACAAAACAACATTTGAAGAGTTATCGCGCATGGCGCTGATGGATGACGATCAAATATCCAAACAAACTGAGGAGAAAACTCATGAATAACTTTTGGCATTGGACTGTGATAGTAGTGGTAATCGCTCATATCTTTGCTTACCTGTGGTTATTATTGGCTACTTCGAAAAAGAAACTTGATAAACGTGAAGACAACACAACTGGTCACGTGTGGGATGAAGACTTAACTGAATTGGATAACCCCATGCCACGTTGGTGGTTGTGGCTTTTTGTTATAACTATTGTGTTTGCAATTGGTTATCTTTACGCCTACCCTGGATTAGGCAACATCAAAGGCTACAAAGAGTGGTCTTCTATCAATCAATTTGAAGCCAATTATGCGGCCAATGAAGAAAGCAGAAACAGGTCTTTTGCAGGATTCATTGATAAACCCGTTGATGAATTAATTAAGGATGAGCAAGCCATGCTGATTGGCAAAAGAATTTTTGCAAATAATTGTTCTCAGTGCCATGCTTCCGATGCACAAGGTGCTGTTGGTTTTCCAAACTTAACTGACAATGATTGGAATTGGGGTGGTGATTTCGACACCATCGTAACCACTGTGACTGGTGGACGCATGGGCGTGATGCCTGCATTTGCTCCAGCATTGGGTGAAGAAGGTACAAAACAAGTGGCCGCCTATGTGAGAAGCCTATCAGGTATTGATCACGATGCAGCTTTGGCTAGCGAAGGCTCATCAAAATTTGCCATGTTTTGTGCTGCTTGTCATGGCCCAGATGCAAAAGGACAAGACTTATTTGGCGCACCTAACTTGACTGATGATGTGTGGCTACATGGTTCACACGAAATCATTGAAACCGCTTTATATGAAGGTCTAAATGGCACCATGCCTTCTCAAAAAGACATTTTAGACGACAATAGAATTAAGCTGGTTGCAGCTTATGTCTATTCATTAAGTCAACAATAATAAAGAAGAGAAAATAACATGACAACTGAACCCATTGTAAAAAACCAAGGATTTAACGAAAGACAAATCAAACGTATTTTCTATCGGCGTATGGGAATTGTACTTTGGGTCTCGTTTTTTACAGCTGCGGTTCAGTCCATGTTATTTTTTGCCTTATTCGACCCTGCATATTTAGGTCAATTATCTAGTTTCTCTATGGAAATCACACAATGGCAAGGTTATGCATTGGGTTTTATGTTCTTTTGGTCATTCACTTTTTTAGCCGCTTTGTTCAGCGGTGTAGTGATGGCCTTACCCAGAACTCGACTAGCCAAACGAACTCCAAACAGTTAATACAATAACTATCCCACAACTAAAAGGCTGTTAACTATGAATAAACCAGACACTAAGCCAGTTGAACTGAGCTTATACAAAGCACACGAAAAAATTTACCCCAGAGAAATCAAAGGTCGTTTTCAATTCAAAAGAAAATTAGCCGTATTTGTATTGTTGGGTTTATTTTATATCTTACCGTGGATTAATTGGGCAGGTCAGCAAGCCATTCTTTTTGATTTACCCCAACGTCGTTTTCATATCTTTGGTCTAACCATGTGGCCTCAGGATTTTATCTTTTTGGCTTTGATGTTAATCATCGCTGCTTTTTCTTTGTTTTTCTTCACTGCATTAGCTGGACGTTTGTGGTGTGGTTTTGCTTGCCCTCAAACTGTTTGGACTGAAGTCTTTATTTGGCTAGAACAATTGACAGAAGGTAACAGAAACAAACGCATGAAACTAGACAAAGGTGGCTGGACAACTGAAAAAATATTAAGAAAAGTCAGCAAACAGTTTTTATGGATTACCTTTGCATTGTGGACAGGTTTTACTTTTGTGGGTTTTTTCACTCCCATTAAAGAATTGGCCGCACATGTTTGGCAATGGTCAATGGGACCATGGGAAACATTTTGGTTGTTCTTTTACTCTTTAGCAACTTATGGAAATGCTGGTTTTTTACGTGAACAAGTGTGTTTGTATATGTGCCCATATGCTCGTTTCCAAAGTGCCATGTTTGACAAACAAACCTTAATTATTTCGTATGACCAAAAACGTGGCGAACCAAGGATGCGTGGTAAAAAGCGCCGAGAAACTGAGTCTCCTGGTGATTGTATCGATTGCACCATGTGCGTGCAGGTTTGCCCTACAGGAATTGACATTCGTGACGGTCTACAATATGAATGTATTGCTTGTGCAGCTTGTATTGATGCCTGCGATGAAGTGATGGAAAAAAGTGGCATGCCCAAAGGACTGATTAAATACACCACTGAAAATGCTTTGGAAGGTAAGCCCACTCATATAATCAGACCACGCACACTGGTTTATTTTACTATATTAATGGCATTGGTCAGTTCTTTTGGTATTGCACTGGTTAGTAGAAGCTCAATTGACTTAAATGTGATTCATGACAGAAACACCTTTTATCGTGTGGTAGATGCCACCACCATAGAAAATGTATACACATTAAAGATCATGAACAAAGGTGCTAAAACAGAACAATACACTGTAACTGCATCAGGAATTGATGGTTTGGTTGTTGAGTTAGGCATGAATGAAACCATTATAGAAGCCAACCCAGGCCAGCTGGTTGTGGTTCCAATTAAAATCAAAGCGAAGAAAAACAAGGCCAACAAAAAAATTCATACCATAGAAGTTAAAGTCGTTGACAACAGCAATGACGACGAAGCTGCCACAGAAAAAGTTAAGTATTTTGGATACGACAAATGAAAAATAACAAAAATAAACAATACAAAAACCTGCCTTGGTATAAATACCCTTGGGTATGGTTCATGATTTCTTTACCTGCCTCTGCAGTAGTAGCAGGTTTGTACACCGTTTATATAGCTCAACAAAATGCGCCTCAAGTAATCATCAAACAAAATAAATTTCAAATCAATAAAGACGACTGATCATGACAACATGTTTTCACTGCGGTGAAACCGTTCCTAAAGATGTCACATTATCTGTTAAGGTTCAAGGCATCGATCAGCCCATGTGTTGTATAGGTTGTCAAGCAGTTGCACAGTTTTTAGCTGACAATAAACATGATGTGTTCTACCAGTACCGGGAAAACAAACTGCCAAACGAGCAAGTCAATTCAAAACTCAATGAATGGACTTATTTAGACGAACACAGTGTTTTTAATGAACTAATTCAACAACTCAGTGACCACCTCTTTCAAGTCACAATAAAAGTTGAGGGCATGTACTGTAGTGCCTGTGGCTGGCTTTTACAGAAAGTACTGTTGGCTCAACCAGGTATTAAAGACTTACAAGTCAATGCCGTTACTCAAAATGTTCAAGTTGTTTTTGATAAAGATAAAATTAAACTGAGCGAAATATTCAATCAAATTCAAAAATTGGGTTACCAACCCTTACAGCAACAATCCTCAAATAATGAAGCCAATGATGAGCGCAAAAGTCAATTAAAGAAAATTGCTGTAGCTGGATTTGGCATGATGTTCATCATGACCTTGGCTGTACCACTGTATTCACCAGAACAGTTCAGTGTTGCGCCACACATACAAAAGTTCTTTTTGATGATCAGCCTATTGATTGCAACCCTTGTGTATTTTTATTCTGGACAGGGATTCATTAAAAATGCCATTCGTGACATCACCCATAAACACTTGGGAATGGATGTGCCAGTTGCCCTCTCAATCAGCTTGGCTTACTTTGTCAGTATATATTTAAGCTTCAAACAAGAAGGACATGTGTATTTTGACTCCATGTCCATGTTCATTTTTTTTCTGCTATTGGGCCGTTATGTAGAATCTCAAGTCAGACACAAAGGCATGAATGTCAGGGAATCCTTGTTTGCATTGGTCCCTGTTAGTGCTCAAAGAATCACAGCAAAAGACCACACTGAAACTGTACCACTGAATCAAATTGAAAAAGGTGATTTTCTGTTGGTCCACTCAACTGAAGTCTTGCCTTGTGATGGCATCATTACCCAAGGTGGGGGACAAGTGAATGAAGCCATACTGACAGGAGAATCATTGCTCATCGCAAAACAAACTGGTGACCGGGTGTTTGCAGGTTCAAAACTGGTCAGTGGTGAAATGGTGGTACAAACAACCGTTAATAATCAAGACAGCTTTTTAGCTAAACTGGCGGATTTAATGGAACTGGCACAAAGTAAAAAACCACGCAGCTTGCAACTGGTAGATCAAATTGCAAGCTATTTTGTAGCCGGAGTGTTGTTTTTGGCAACAGCAACGGCCATTTGGTACGGCCTGAATCAAAGCGATGCCCTGATGGTTGCGGTTCTTTCTGTGCTCATTGCAACTTGTCCCTGTGCTTTATCACTGGCCACGCCGACTGCACTGACTGCAGCCGGTGTTAATTTACTTAGCCATGGTGTTTTAGTCAATAACACCGAATCTATCACTCAACTAGAAAAAATAGACCAATGGTATTTTGATAAAACAGGCACCTTATCCGAAGAGAAATTAAGTATTGCAAACAAACACATTGTCATAAATCATGACCACATTGATGCCATCGCCAACCAATTACAATCTGTCAGTAACCACCCAATAGCTTCAGCCTTTGATACCATAGCAAACCAAAAAGAAACAACAGATGGTAAAGAATTCGCTGGCAAAGGTGTTTCAGCTACCATTGAAAATAAAAAATGGTATATGGGTAGTCGCCAATGGTTTGAATCAATGCACATAGAGGTTCCTAATGACATTTCACTCAATCCCGAATTCACTGCTGTATACCTTGCCTGTGAACACCAATTAATCGCGATATTTGAGCTTGAAGTTCAAGTTAGACATGGGTCGGTCGAATTGTTAAGCTGGTTGAAACAACACAACAAACATCCCGTCATCATCAGTGGTGATCATAAAAAAACAGTCAAAGAATGGGCTCAAAACTTATTAATTAATGAAAGCCACGGTGGATTAAAGGCTGAAGAAAAAATCAATTATATTGCGCATAAACAAGAGCAAGGGATACGTTGTGTTATGGTTGGCGATGGTGTGAATGATGCTCCTGTGCTGTCCCAAGCCGATGTGTCAATCAGTTTAAAACAAGGTGCCCATTTAGCCCACTCAGCCTCTGACATGATTCTTTTAGGTAAGTCTTTATCACCATTAATCCAAGCCAATATAATTTCAGCCAAAACCAACGCCATTATTAAACAAAATTTAATCTGGTCACTGGTATATAATCTCAGCGTTACTCCCATTGCGATGATGGGATTGTTGGCTCCATGGATGGCTGCAATCGGCATGTCTTTGAGTTCATTATTAGTGGTTTTGAATTCTCGTCGCTTACTGTGAGACGCATTCACAAATTTTTAAGGGTAGATTACACATGAATATGGTTTTTGTTCTTGTTTTATTGAGTTTGGTACTCGCAGGTGTGGCTGTCTGGGCACTCTTTTGGGCCATCAATAAAAATCAGTTTGATGACCTAGATAGCCCAGCCTATTCAATCCTTGATGATGACAATGAACCCTTTAACCAAAACAAGTCAACTGAAGACAAACAAAAAAGGGATGACGACTGAATCATGTTTTCTGCCATCACTCCCTTGATGATAGGTTTTTTTTCTGGGTTTCACTGTATTGCCATGTGTGGTGGCCTGTGTGCAGTGATTTGCCAAAAGCAAAACGCACCACAAACAGTATTGACTAATTTGGGTCGAGTAATCACATATACATTATTGGGGGCTGTTTTTGCAGGTTTGATTCAAGGTGCCAGCTTACAATTAGATTTAGCCAGTTTGGGATTCTTCCTTAGGGTTCTGATGGGTATCATGCTGGTATTAACAGGATTGGTTCTTGTCTTTAAAAACAAAGCAAAATGGTTGGTTCTACAAAAACCACTTCCATTTTGGCCGAAAGTTTCATCAAAGCTGCAAAAAATTCAATTAAATAACAACACCTCATCAGTAATCTTAAAAGGCATGCTATGGGGTTTGATTCCATGTGGCTTACTGTATGGCATGTTGGTCATAGCAGCAACCACTGCAGATGTCATTCGAGGCGCAAGTTTTATGTTGTTCTTTGGAATTGGAACAATGCTTCCCTTGTTGCTTTCACAACTGGCTATCAATAAATTAGCTCGCACCCAAAAGGGACAAATAATGAGAACCTTTTCAGGTGTATTTGTTACCATTCTGGGTTTGTGGATATTGCTATCACCTTGGTTGGCCCATAACTTAATCCCTGAAGATAATTCTTTTTTCACAGAACTCAGTGCCGTATTGTCACTTTGCATACCTTAAATTTATTTTTCTCCTTGTACCAGTTATAATTACTATAAAATAATTGAACTTAAAGGTGCTTTTGTGGTTTAACCTCATGGTTAATACTTACTTTTGACACTGTTTACTTGTAACTATTATTTTTATGCTGTCTACAATAAATGGAACTGAGTAACACATGCTGGAACTGACAAATATTTCTAAAATTTACCAAACCCAAGGTGAAACCATCACTGCATTGGATCACGTTGATTTGTCTATTGGCACCGGAGAGTTTGTTGCCATTATGGGTCGCTCAGGCTCAGGGAAATCTACCATGCTTAATATCTTGGGATGTATGGACAAACCAACATCCGGACGTTACCTGTTAGCCAACCAAGATGTCAGCTCCCTGGATGACGATGCATTGTCCAAAATTCGAAATGACCACATTGGGTTTGTCTTTCAGGGCTTTCATCTGCTACCCCGCTTAAGTGCCCTTGAAAACGTCATGGTACCTTTGCGCTTTGCCTCAATTGAAAAACAAAAAGGTGGCAAAAACCGTGCAAAAAAACTTTTGAGCCAAGTTGGTTTGGGTGAACGCCTTCATCACATGCCTAATGAAATGTCAGGTGGACAAATACAACGGGTAGCCATAGCACGGTCATTAATTAATGAACCTGCTGTACTACTTGCTGATGAACCCACAGGTAATCTGGACAGTGCCATATCTCAACAAATCATCGACTTATTGAAAACATTAAACCAGTCAGGTCAAACCATCGTGATGGTCACACATGAACCAGACATTGCTGAAAATGCAGGGCGTACCATTCATTTTTTAGATGGGAAAATAATCACATGAAAAAATTATTGATTCTTTTCTTGGCCACAACATGCCAAGCTGAAATGTTTACTGGCATAGTTGAATCCAGTGAAACACAAGTGGTATCAATGCCTCAAATCAGAGGCATGCAAGGCAAAATTAGCGAAATGGCTGAAGAAGGTATTTTTGTTAATAAAGGAGATTTTTTATTACGTATTGATGGCAGTGAAATTGACAATACCATTGAAACTAAAACCGAGCAGCTTGATGTATTTAAAGCCAGTTCTAAAAGAGACATGATTCAAATAGATATTGAATTAAACGATGCTAATTTGGCATTTCAAAAAGCCAAGGTATCACGCAAAGTGGCTCAATTGAAAGCCGATGTTCCTGTTAGCTTTATTGGTGAGCTGGAATACAAAGAAAGACAGCTGTCATTAAAAAAATCCATTAAAAGCTTACAAGAAGCTGAGCTCAAACTAAAAGCCACAGAACAAAAAAAACAAGACAAAACAGAGGAGATTAAGTTAGGTCTCGAGCAAAAACAACGTGACCTTGATTATTGGGAAAATCAACTCGAAAACATGACCATACTCGCTAACCAATCAGGTTATGTCATATATGCATCACACCCATGGAATGGGAACAAATACCAGGCAGGCGATCAGGCCAACACCGGTATGGAAATATTGAAAGTTTCTAAAAAACAGAACATGAAAATAATTGCATGGGTCAATGCCATAGACATACCTCAAGTTACCAATGACAAAACAGTTAAGGTGTCATTTGATGCATTACCTAATACTGAACTTAATGGGGAAATTACCAAAATTTCTTCTGGTGGTCGTGATAAAAAAGACTGGGGTAATGGTCTCTACTATGAAATTGAAATCAGTTTGAAAGATTCTGATAATGTACCATTATTGCCTGGTATGAGTGCACTCATCAAATTAACGGGAGCTTAAAATGCCTTATATTATTTATATTATGCTTTTACTTTCTTTTGACATTGGTGCTACAAATATAACCGCTAATGGTGAATTAAAAGCTGTAGAAACAGACAGTTATTCTCCTCCTAAAGTTCACCGAATATGGCAATACACCATAGCATTTATGGCTCCAGATGGCAGCCAAGTCAACCCTGGCCAACCTATTTTAATGTTTAAAACTGACCAATTAAATGAAAGGTTGATGAACAAACAGGGCGAGTTAAGCATCAAACAATCTGAGTTAAAAAATACCCAGGTCGGTAAAATCGAAACCCTGCAAAATAAAGATTTGGCAATAGAAGAAAAAAAAATGCTATTAGACAAAGCAAAACGCAAAGCCGACCTCCCTAACAGTGTGATTGCCTTGAATGAGTATGAAGAAAATCAGTTGAATTTTGAGTTAGCAAAACTTGAATACCAACATGCCATCGATGACCGACGCCTCAATGAAGAAAAACTAAATACTGAAATTGATATATTAAATGCGAACATCACCAAACTAACCGCTGAAGTCGCTGAATTAAACCAATCCATTAAAAGTATGAGAATCATGTCCAAACGCAAAGGTATTGTCATGCATCAGCAGGACTGGAATAACAACAAATATGCCGTTGGTGATTCTGTTTGGGGTGGTGCGAGAGTAACTGAAGTCGCTGACTTGGATCAAATCATCGCCCAATTAGAAATCAAAGAAAATGACATGTCGCGGATTAGTGAAGGTCAAAAAGTTAAATTTATCATAGATGCCTATCCAGATTTAGAATTTATCGGACACATTCAATCATTATCTAAAGTGGTACGCACCAAGTCAAAATTCCAACCTTCAAAAATACTTGATGCAAAGGTCGTAATTGACAACTTAAACCTCGATCTCATGCGTCCTGGCATGAGTATCAAAGCCACCATCATTACTGAAAAATCATGATTGAAAGATTCATTTTATTAAGTTGTATTGTCTTGCTAAACGCTTGCAGCAAAGAAGAAAAACTCACCACACCTGTTATTCAAATTCATGAAAAACCGGTGTTATTTGAAATCCATGCTGAAGGTGAATTAGAAGCGGTTAAATCAACACCCATTACAGCACCACACCGTTCAAGAAGACCACAAACGCTGGCATGGATTATGCCACAATTTTCTGAAGTCAAAGCTGGTGATGTTGTGGCTCGTTTTGACGGTTCAACATTTCAGATTGAAGTTGACGAAACCAATTATGAAATTCAAAAGTTGATGTACTCAATGATGGATAAACGTCGCGAAATTGATAGCAGTAAATTCAGTTTCAATGCCGAATCTAAAGTCATAGATTATGAATATGATTTAGCTAAACAGTTCAATATTGACGACCCTTTACTGTATACCAAAATTGAAATGATTGAAGCTGGTGACAACGAAGAATTCCTCAAAGCCAAAGCCGAGCATATCGACAAAGTCGAAATCAACTATGAAGAAAAGTCTCAAACAGAAATGGCTGTTTTAGAGAGCTCAAAACAAGTTCAAAAAGCAAAATTAGAGTTGAACAATACCAGCCTCAGCGCATTAGAAATAGTGGCTCCTCATGATGGGTTGTTGGTCTTAGAGCCCAGTTGGGATGGCTCATTACCAGAGCCCGGTAAGTCAGTTTTTCCGGGTGCAAAGCTTGCTTCTTTACCAGACCTAAGTCAAATGCAAGCCAAAGTATTTGTACCAGAAGTCGAAGCCATAGGCATCAAAGCAGGTATCACAGTAAACGTTTCACTACATGCTTTTCCTGACTCACTATTTAAAGGAAAAGTCAGCTCAATCAGCCAAACAGCGCAGCCCAAAGAACGAGACAACCCTGTGAAGTACTTTACCGTATTGGTGTCTTTAGACGTTAAACACAATGAACATTTAAAACCGGGTCAAAGACTTGATGCCAGCATCCACGTGGTTGAACAAGAACAAGGTTTGGTTGTACCCATACAGACTGTATTCAGAGAACAAGAAAACACTTGGGTGTATGTACAAAGGGACAATGAGTTTATTCAAACCCCCATACGTACTGGTTTTTGTAGTGCCAGTTTGTGTACCATAAAATCTGGTTTAAATGATGGTGATGTCATAGCCTTAAGCCAACCACTGAATCAATCCTCTCAGGGTGAATCATGAATACATTAACGATTAATTTAAAACATGCTGTTGCAGAAATGCTTCATCATAAACTACGAACTTTATTGACCTTGTTAGGCATGGTTTTTGGTGTAGGAGCTGTCATTGCCATGCTCAGCATAGGTGAAGGTGCTAAGGCTGAAGCCACTCGTTTAATTGAAAAAATGGGCCTAAGAAACTTAGTAATTGAAGAGAAGGTTTTCGACCAAGAAACCTTAAAAGAAATACGAGAAGATACCTTAGGATTGAGTGTTAATGATGTCAGAGCTTTAAAGGAAAGTCTGCCATTTGTAGAAAAAACATGTGGTGAAAAGACATTAAAAACATGGAGTCTCTTCTCAGTCAATGCCAATTCCGATGGTGCTGTCAAAGCCATTTCGCCAAGTTGTTTTGAAATGTCCAATTTAACGGTTTCAAAAGGCAGGCTATTTGATGACAATGACAACAAAACTTTTAAACAAGTTGCTGTGATTGGTTCTGAGGTTGCTAATCAATTGTTCCCCAAAAATGACGCCATAGGGCAGCTTGTCAAAATCAATCACCTGTGGGTTAAAGTGATTGGTGTTTTACATAAAGATGAATTAAGTAAAAATGAAATACAAGGCATCAAACTTGGTGCGGAACACAACCAAATATTCATACCTGTAGAAACTGCATTTAAACGCTTAAAATTAGAAATGCTTGAAAGTCAGCTTGACACCATTCGCGTAGGATTAGATGAAACAATTAAACCTCAGGTAGCTTCTGTTGCCATCGACCGCTTATTAAAACGCCGACATGGCAACATCGATGATTACCAAATTGTGGTACCTGCTTCATTACTTAATCAACAAAACCAAACCCAACAAATATTCACCATTGTGATGTCGAGCATTGCTGGTATTTCTTTGTTAGTTGGCGGAATAGGCATCATGAACATCATGCTCGCAACAGTTCTGGAAAGAACCAAGGAAATTGGTTTACTACGGGCCTTAGGTGCTCGCAAGGCTGATATCAAAAATCAATTTTTAATTGAAAGCGCAACCATAGCAGCAGTGGGTGCTGTACTGGGTATCATCATGGGAATAATTTTATCCTTCATTATCCAATCTTTTGCTAATTGGCCTGTTGCTTGGAGTATTTTTTCAATTATCTTGGCTGTAGGGGTCTGTCTGATTACTGGCGTGGCTTTCGGCTATTATCCAGCTAAACAAGCAGCTGAATTGGATCCGATACAAGCTTTACAAAAAAATTAACCCACAGTTTTGCTTAAAACAACCAAATTGCCATACAAACTGTTACCAATTCAATGTTTGGCGATCAAAATACAAACCACATCAAGTCTTTGGTTCATTGGTAAAAGTACAAACTTCCTTAATTCCATTATTAAGGAAGTTTGTACCATAAAGCTCACTCAAAAGTATTTTTAAAAATGACGTCAACCAAACGAAATACACCGATGGTACCTGTATCTTCATAACTAACAAGCAGTAAGTTTTGTCCAGTTGCATTGTCTGAAGCAGGAATAAATAACAAGCCTTCAGGCGCTACATCACCATCGGTAGCAGCTTGAAAATGTTCAAATTGAGCCAACGATGGCGTACTGATGTCATAAATCATGATGCCGCCAACACGTTCCAAGCCAATGAATGCATAATTTTTTCCATTAATCTCGGCTGTGGTAATGCCTTCAGGTTCCGCACCTTTGTTATCACTGCGTTCATCAAAATCATCGGCACTTGAGTTATTGGCATTAAATATACCAGGATTTATTTCTGCTATTTTAAATGCCATCTCGCTGCCTGAGTCAAAGACTTGATTTCCTGTTTCTGCATTCCAAATTGAAAAGGAACGACCACCATAAATATATAAATCAGTATAACCATTTACACCCATTCCCAAATTTGATTGAGCATCTAAACGACCCAACTGTTCATCTGACTGTAAATCACTGAAGTCAGGGAAAATGGCTGGATCAAGCGTCAAGTTTTTAATGCGTTTATCTGCATCTCGAGCATCGCCTTCATTAGCAGTTAAATAATATTGTGTGTCATTCAGGGTGACGGCTGCTATGGCATCAGGCATGTAGATTCCTTTAACAGGCCAATTGTTGATGTTTATTGCACCTGCACCATTGACACCATCTCTGTCACTTGGGTCCAGCTCATTGCCCGGTATACTGTGATCTTTAAAGCCCAAAGCTTGAACTGAGTCAATTCTAAGAGTAATTAAATCTACCACGGCAACTGCATTATTTTCTTGTAATGTCACATAGGCCTGTTGACCATCGTCACTGATGGCTACGTATTCGGGTTCTAAGTCAACGGCCACATCTTCACCTGGCGCGATGATAACATCATCATTCAACTCAACATGTCGTGGTTGGCCAACATTAAAATCAACGAAATCCAAAGTGTTCACTGTGGCATTGATAACACCATTGGATATATCAATGATGCTCACACTTCCAATTGGATTTACACCAACATCAGGTTCACCTTCATTAGCAACAACCAACTTAGTTCCATCTTGAGTGAAAGTTAGCATGTCGGGTAAGGCGCCGACTTGAACTGTCTTTATGTGATTTCCTGTTGAATCAAAAAACACTACGGATCCATTATCTGTCACCGTGTGGGCTTCAACAGCCACTGCCACAATTCCATTAAAACTTGCTATGCTATTAGGACCGGCCCCATAAGAACTGAGACTAACTGTACTGCTGACGGATGCAAGTGCTGGGTTAGAAAAATCAAAAATACTGTATGAAGCATAACCTGAATTAATTACAAATAATTTTTGACTGTTTTTGTCATAACTCGATATCTCTGCTGAAGCTGGTCCCAAACCTGTACTCAAGTGGTTGATTTTGTCTAAAGTCAGAGTTGCTTGTACACCCATTGATACTGTCAGTAAAATACCTGCTTTAGCGATATGTAGCGTGATTTGTTTCATTTATTCCTCACAATAGTTGGCCTTGAATTCAAAGCTGGTTATTAAGAGGCTAAAAAGTTTATTTGGTGATGATTAATTTAATATGGCAATCATATGAATATTTGATGACTGCAATCAACTTCTGATCAGAATAGATTGAATATTAGCCTTTGCATCTGCAAATTCAGCATCAATTTGATTGGCAATCCAACCATGATAATATGGGCTTTCTGACTTTATTCTGTGGATGGTCAGCAAACTGTGATTAATACAACCCAAACCAATTCTTGCTACCATAACAATGGGGAGCGCTATTGCATTGGCCATGTCCTTTAACATCAAGTCATTTGACAATGGGACACACCACCCCCCTACGCCTTCTACCAATACCCGATCGTATTGCGCTGTTAAACAATTATATTGTTTTAAACACCGGTTCAAATCAAAGCTGTGATGAATGTCAGCAATATGTGGTGATGCTGGTTTTTCAAATATGAAAGTGGTTATTTCATCCAAAGGTTGGTTGGTCACTGCTGCCAACCTTACAGCATCTTCACTGACTAATTGCCCTGCTTGCCAAACCGCTCCAGAAGCAACCGGCTTGAAAGCGGCTACGGCATAGCCTTCTGACTGCCATGCCTTAAGTATTTGGCATGAAACATGCGTTTTCCCAGCATCTGTATCCGTTGCCGTAATGAAACAACTGGGTAATTTTTTATAACAATCAATCAACATCTTAATGTCAAAACTGTCATCAATTTATCAGCAACGCCAATTGTTCAAATTGTTCAACAGTGATGGTTTCTGCACGCTGACTTGGATCGATACCAACCGCATGCAATTGATCATCAGTTACCAATTGCTTCAAATTATTCCTGATGGTTTTACGGCGCATCGCAAAAGCTTGTTTAACTAATTTTTCTAAGGCAGGCAATGACACTTGTGTGGGGTGCTGCTTTGTAACCAGTTGAACAATTTGAGAATCTACTTTCGGTCTGGGAATAAAGGCTTCAGGTGGAATAGACAGGTGTGCAGAACACTCAAATCTGTGTTGTAACATCACCGATAATCTGCCAAAAAGCTTGCTACCTGCCGTTGCACAAATTCTTTGAACGACTTCCTTTTGCAGCATAAATACCATTTCACTGATTTCTTCTGATTGGTACAGCATGTTAATCAGTAAAGGCGATGATATATTATAGGGTAAATTGCCAACAACCTTAAAAGGACCTCCATCAAGTTTTAATTTTAAAGCATCCATGTGATGTAATGTCACATTGCCATAAGTTGTAAAACGTTGTTGTAAAACAGGAATCAAGTCCTGATCCAATTCAATCAGTTGTAATTCACAAGCACTGGCTTGTAAATATTGTGTGATGGCTCCTTGTCCAGGCCCAATTTCAATGATTTTTTCACCCGCTTGAGGATGAATAATTTTAACAATATTGTCAATAACACCTTCATCTTGAAGAAAGTTTTGACCCAGTGATTTTTTAGCTCTCATGGTTTATGTCTTTAGTTGGCTTCTTTTAACACATGATTGAGCTAACTGCAAAGCGGCTCGTAAGCTGTTTGCATTGGCCAATCCCTTACCTGCTATGTCTAATGCAGTACCATGATCAACACTGGTTCTGATAATAGGCAACCCCAAAGTGATATTTACCGACTCACCAAACCCTGCATATTTAAGTGGCGCCAATCCCTGATCATGATACATTGCTAAAATGGCATCATAGTGTTTGACTTTACTTGGCGTGAACAAGCTGTCTGCTGGAATTGGACCGTCTAATCCAATACTTTCTAGCCTTAATTCTTGCAACGAAGGTATGATGACATCCAACTCTTCTCTTCCCAAATGCCCTTCTTCACCAGCATGAGGGTTTAAACCGCAAACGCCAATACGTGGACTTTCAATACCAAATTTATTGATCAAGTCATTATGCAAGATATGCACAACTTGTTTGATTAAACGGTCAGTAACGGCTGCTGATACCTCTTTAAGTGGAATGTGCGTGGTTAACAGAGCCACCCTCATCACTTTATTGAGTAACATCATCACTACTTTGGGCGTTGCTGTCAGTTCTGCTAAATATTCAGTATGTCCAGTAAAAGGAATACCAGCATCATTGATGATACCTTTATGAATTGGACAAGTAACCATGGCCTGGTACTGACCCGATAAACATGCTTTTGCTGCTGTGGCTATGGTTGATAGCACATAACCTGCATTGGCAACATCAAGTTGTCCCAAACGCACAGGATTCTCCAAAGGAACATGATGTATATTAAGCTTGTTTGCTTCGGGTATATGTTGGTGAATCAACTGCTCATCACCAACCAAAACACAATCATCCAATTCCTGACTGGCGGCCAATTGAGCCACCAGTTCAATACCAATACCGGCGGGCTCACCTATTGTTATAGCAATCATGAAACTAATGATTTCATTTAGATTCTGATATCAACGTATGCTTCACCACGTATTTCACGCATCCATGACTCAATCAACTCTTGAACTTTTCTTTCACGAATCGCATTAGAAGCTTGTGCTCTTTTAAACTCTTCGGTGACATCTGCTTCTTTTTTACCTAAGAATTTAACAATGTGCCACCCTGCCTCAGTCTGAAATGGACGTGACACCTCACCTACATTCATATTACGAATGACATCAGCCATTCTGGGACCAAATTTATTGATTTCAAACCAACCCAGATCACCTCCTAAAGGTGCTGAACTGTGGTCATCAGAGTGCTCTTCTGCAATTTGAGAAAAATCTTCCCCAGAAATCACTTTATCATATAATCCATTGGCAATTTTCATGCCATCTTTAGGAGAAATAATTTCGTTGGTTTCAACCATAATATGTAAAACATTATATTGATCTTGCGTTTTGATTGAATTTGACTTTTTGTCTATGAGCTTCAATATATGGAAACCACTAGGAGACCTGATTGGGTGAGTCACCTCACCCACAGACATGGCTTTAACTTGATCAGAGAACAAAGGAGGTAATTGATTCACTGGACGCCAACCTAAATTCCCTCCTTCTAATGCTTTTTGACCATCTGAAAATTGCGTAGCCAAGGCAGAAAAATTTTCTCCCGCAACAATTCTATCGTACAGTTCAGTGGCTTCTTTTAAGGCAGCCTCAGTGGCTACAGCATCATTGTCACTGCTGGTTGAAATTAAAATATGTTGTAATTCAACTTCACCTTGGTCTAATTCATTGTCGGCCAAAAACAAATCAATTTCGTGTTCACTGATTTTAACCCTTGAGTTGGCATAGGCATATCTGACTCTTTCGGTTTGCATATCGCGTTGCATGTCACGTCTAAATTCAGCAAAATTAAAACCATCCTTTTCAATAGCCTCTTGCATTTGTGCCAAGCTCAGACCATTTTGTTGGGCAATGTTATTTAAGGCCGCTTCGACTTCAGCATCTGATATTTTTATGCCCACCATTTCTGCTCGCTCAATCTGAATCTCTTGAAGAATCATTCGCTCTAACACTTGTTCATTTAATATTTCAGTGGGTGGTAATTGGTTGCCACTGGCTTCAATTTGCTTTTTGATTGACCGAACAGTCCTGTCTAATTCTGATTTCATAATGACAGAATCATCAACTACTGCAACAATTTCATCCAACAATTCTTGTGCACTTACTGTGAGTGATAACAGCAAAGATAAAATAATAAGCTTTTTCATTTTTAAAACGCCTCTTGGTATCCTGATATGGTTTGATTAAGTATTCGTCTTGGGTTTCTTCCAATAGAGCCCAACCCGTTCAATTGTATTTCTACATAAATGCCATTGTTTGACTGTCCCAGTTCATCAGTTAAATAATGCCTTGCCATGACTCGAAAAGCCCAACAACAGCTTTTTCTTTCATATCCAAATAATGCTTCAATGGTCTTGTCATTTTGAATTGAATAATTCCACCGAGCAATGACTCGGTGTTGATTTTTAATTGGTATGACAAATGAAGTGTCAAACTGTTCCAATTGGTTTCTTCTGAACCTGTATGCAAAGTTATAAACACTTTGATCAGTTCCTTTTCTTTGTACCCGAAATAAACCACGTTCAACTTCAGATTGTGTCTGATCATAATGCAAACTCAAACCTGCATTCCAATATTGACTCAGGAAGTGATTGTATTCAATGATCAATGGAGATTTCGTTAAATCCTCTGGTTGATTGTTAATTTGAACCATTTGGCTTTCAAAATACTTAATTTGACCCACCGTCAAGTTCCAAAGCTCTCGACCACCCGCAGAAAAACTCCTGTGAGTCAAAGCCGCAGCCATTTGATTCATATCTGACTGTCTGTCTGCACCAGAGAACCTGTTAGTCTGAAACAACAGAGCCGACCCAAAGCTCAACTCTCTGCTGTCAAATATTGGAATGTCATTTTGATACCTTTCTGGTGCATATACATAGAATAACCGAGGTTCAATGGTCTTAAACCCTCCATCATCTGTATTTTTTTCAAAGCTGAGACCTAAGTCAACAGAAAGTATGGGCAAGTTCCTTTGAATACTTTCTCGATTATCTTCAAACTGATAATGTGTACTGCGGTATTGTAATTTGGGTTTTACATAAGCCCAGGAATTAGACCATTGTTTTTCTATCCAAGGTGTAATGTCACTGCGCCACGTGTCCACATCATTTTCTCGATAAAAATTAATCAGTTCAGTATTGATACCGTAATTGAATTGTTTTTGATAGTTGTAATCAAACCAATCGAAACTGATTTCCGGAAGGGTTTGATACGGTTCATTTTCAGCACTGATGTTTTGACTTAATACTTGATAATCATTTATACCTGCAAAAAATTGCCAATTATTTCCCGCACCACTCACATTGACAGTACTCTTTAAATAGGGCGTTGATGTGATGAAAGAACTGGACGAAAAATCTTCATAATACTGTGAGTCTGTCACATGATTTAAATCACTGGTAAACATCCAACCATGGCCTAACTTGGTTTTGTGGTTGTAGTTTATTAAACCTCTGTCATCACCCCTTAAATCATCATCAGGTAAAAACGTTCCTTCAAACTGCCCTTTACTTCTTTCACTTAGATAACGAAATTCCGCACCCAACATCAAGCCATGTTGTTGTAAGTACCTTGGCGTTAAAGTCATATCTATCTGTGGAGCGATGTTAATATAGTAAGGTAATGATAAATCCATACCTGTGTTATCCGAATATGAAAAACCAGGCATTAATAAACCTGTTCGACGATCATCATTTAAAGGTAATTTTGCCCAAGGCAAATAAAATATGGGTACGTCTTTAAAACGTAAAGTCACATTTTTAAATGTACCTACTCCTTCATCATGGTTCAACTTGGCTGATTTAGCAACAATTTCCCAGTCTCTCTGCGATGGTGCACATGTTGAAAAAGTCAATCGGTTAAGCTTAGACTCATGCTCATTCAATGACAGTTGATTTGCTGTACCATTCAAAGCAGAATCCAGAAAAAAATAATCCACTTGTCTTAAAGTGGCCTCCATGTTTTTTGAGTTGAATTTTGCACTTTTTGCCGACACCCGTTGTGAACCATTTTGCAACAATACACCGCCTTCAGTGTCGAAAACCTGTTGAGCCTCATGGTAATAAATTTGTGGTGTAATCATTCGCATGTCGTTTTGCAATATACACACATCACCTTCCAATAAAAACTCACCTGCACTCAGCAACTTAGAATGTTTGGCAAACAAGTTGACTTCATTGTTGTCTACTGTTTGGTTCAAACACCATGACTGTGCCTCATCCATAACAGTATCCACAACAGGACAAACCGCTGTTTGGGCTTCTGAAAGTGTTGGTTTTAAAATGCTTAACACCCCACAAAGGAGTGTTAATTTAAGTAAATAATTCAAATCAATCTCAAGGCAATTGTAAACTTTTATAATATCTGTTTTACATTCTGAATTGGCTATTTTAATATGGATGAAGGAAAATGTCCTGTGCGGATATTTATTATTTATAATGTGACCACCATATTTTAAACATTTGCGGTTGGTTACCTTTTTTTAGAGAGACGACAGTCATGGCAAGTAAATTTTGTTTAAGCAAAGGAAAGGATGGAAAAGATTACTTTACATTGAAAGCAGGTAACGGCGAAGTAATTTTACAATCTCAAGGTTACAGTTCTGCTTCTGGATGTGAAAATGGTATTGAATCTGTCAGAGCCAACGCTTCTGATGAATCAAAATATGAATGTAGAGAGGCCAAAGACGGTCGCATCTATTTTGTTTTAAAAGCCAATAATGGGCAAGAAATTGGCCGTTCTCAAATGTATAAATCAGAAAGCGGTTGTAAAAACGGAATGGCTTCTGTATCTAAAAATGCAGCTGATGCTGTTCTTGTTGACGAAAGATAATTTCATTTCAATAAATAATTCCATCTAAAGGCACTTTTGCATTAAAGTGTCTTTTTTTTACCTGAAATAAAAAATGTCTTGGTTTGATAACAGCACCATGTGGGAAGTGTTTTATGATTGTATGTTTGACAGTGAAAGCTTTGACCTGGCCAGCAAACAATGTCAACAAATACTTGATTTAGTCAATAAACCCGTACATTCAGTATTGGATTTGGCCTGTGGGCCTGGTCGCCACTTATTGGGTTTTGCCCAATTAGACCTCAAAGTGACCGGAGTAGATTTGAGTGGTTTTTTATTGAATCAAGCGGCTAATTTAATTGATTATCAACATTTAAGTGCCAATTTAATCCACAGTGATTTACTGGCTTACCAACCCAAGCAAAAGTTTGATTTAATTACCAATCTTTTTACTTCATTTGGATATTATGCCAAGCCAGCTGATAATCAACAGGTACTGAACAATGCCTTTCACTGGCTGCATGATTCAGGCACTTTGGTGATTGATACATTTGGTAAAGAACAGGCAGCTCATGCCATTGAACCCGTACACTGCACTGAGTATGACAACGGTGATATACGCTTTGAACGACCTTTGCTGACTGATAACATGAGTGTTTATTCAAATGAATGGATACTGGTTAGGAACAACCAAGCATTTCGCTGGGAATACCAACACTTCGTTTATTCAGCGCATGAATTAACAACCATGCTCAAACAAGCTGGTTTTAAGCAAGTTGAAATCTATGGTTCACTGGATAAACAGGACTATGACCTGAGCGCTGAACGCTTGGTGGCCGTGGCAAGGAAATAAATCAAATCATATGAGCCTTAGAACAATCCAGTTACCATATGGTGAAATTAAATAACACAACATCAACAGATTCAAAAAAACGGTTAACCAAAATTTTATACGGAATGAGCGTTTAATTGATTTATGTCTTATCAATTGTTGAGCTATTAATGCACCTGGCCAGCCACCAAACAATGACAAATAATGAAGGGTGATTTCAGCAACACGCTGTTTAGAATGTTTTGCACTGTATTTATCCCAAGAGTAAAACAAAAAAGTCACCACACCTAAAATCAGATACAAATATAAAACAACCAAAGGTAAATAGTTCCAATAACACGCCATCGCAACTGTTGCTATAAACAACAAGGTGATTAAAAGTGACTTTAATGCTGGTTTAAATTTTAGACATTTGTTTTTTGGATGAACTTGAATGGCATGCTTTCTGCCTTTTGCATCTGCAGATTCAATAAACTTTACTTCACCCCCTACTTCAGGCCTACTACCCTTAAAATCATAAGCAGAAATATGAAAAAAGTACTCTTGCTTACCAGCATTTGATTTAATAAAACCAAAACCCTTGGAATCATCCCATTTTATTATTTTTCCTTTTATTAATATTCTTGACATGATCCTAATAGTTCATTAATTAATTTGGCAGCCTCTTTAAAAGTTAACAGGCAAAGCCGAATCAGTGAAGGCTGGTTTCATCCAGCCTTCCATGTCAATAAAACATTCAACTGTTTATTTGATGTAAATGCACATCCTGTTGTGGGTAAGGAAAACTACAACCACCGGCCTCTAAATTAATCTTCAACTGTTCCAACAAGTCACCATAAACAGTCCAATAATCGGCTGAGTTACACCACGGTCTGACTGCAAAATTTATACTGGAATCAGCCAACTCAGTGAGCATTATTGTTGGCGCAGGTTCTTGCAAAACCAAGTCATGAGAAGTGACAGTTTCATGAATGATGTTTTTCGCCGTCTTGATGTCATCATCATAACTCACACCAATAACCAAATCGACACGTCTTGTCTCTTGTGAACTGAAATTGGTGATAACATCAGAAGTAATCTGCCCATTAGGAACTATCATTTCTTTGTTATCTGGGGTGTTGATGATGGTGCTGAAAATCCTGATTTCTTTGACTTTACCTGTTTTACCAGCAACTTCAACCACGTCACCTAATTTGAAAGGTCTGAACAGAACCAGCATCACACCAGATGCAAAGTTAGACAATGAATCTTTCAAAGCCAACCCAACGGCCAAACCAGCAGCACCTAACACTGCAATCAGCGATGTGGTTTGAACACCCACTTGACCCAAAGCCATGATAACTACTGCTGCCAGTAGCACGTAATAAACCAAATTTTTCAAAAAGTTGACTAAAATGGGATCATTGCCCGTTTTGGTTAAACCTTTGGCCGTCATGTTGGACATCATTCGGGACACTTTTCGCCCAAGCCAAAAAATCAGCAAGGCCAAGACCAGTGCTTTCAAGGTTCCTATCAAAGCCTCTGGGTTACTAACAAAATCTACCACATAGTTCTTTAACTGATCTACAAAAGAAACTTGTTCTTTATCCATAATTTCACTCTTTAAATTAAAAATAGCATTGTATCAAATCAGCTTTTTTGTATTTGTGAATTATGGTTAAACCATTCAGAACTATGACCTACTCGCTTTTCAAAAACTGTAAAGTCATGGCTTTGGCTTGCTTATTTAATAACAAACCAAAGTGACTGGTGTGTACCTTAGCTTGCTGCTCAATCCAACCGGCCTCAGTTTCCTCAACTGCGACTGTGCCATCACTGGGCCCTAATTTTTTTTCTACCAACCGACCCAAACCATACGGAGAAGTACCTGTAATCATCATGGTGTGTCGATTCAATGTTTGCAGTGGTAAGACGCCTACCGTTAAAGGTTCAGTTGCCTGTTTTAACAACCGTTTGTGCCATCCCAATTGTTGTATCTTTTTAGCCACTTTCGAACCATTGACTGGACTGCCTAACATCAACAACTTACCGGGCTTGACGATTCCAGGTAATGCACGTGTTGCCAATATGCCGCCCATAGAATGAACCACCAAATGAACCACCGGCTCTTCTCTTGAGTTCACAAAAGCAGTCAATTGCATGACAGTCAAATCAAATGGTTGAGTGGTGGTTTTATACCCGAATAAATAAACACGGTAACCATGAGCAGTTAAAAAACGGCGATAGGCTGCCCATGTCCACCGTTTCATCCACAAACCGTGTACCAAAACCACGGCTTCTTTGTATTGCTCAGTCATCCTTCTCAGGTTCAATAACCTGTACATGCACATCCGCCAACTGGTCGGCATCAATATTCGATGGTGCGCTGGTTAGTGGACAATGACCACTTGAAGTTTTTGGAAAGGCAATCACTTCACGGATGGATTCTTCATCACACAACAATGCGGCCATGCGGTCTACGCCAAAAGCGATGCCACCATGTGGTGGACACCCAAACTGCAAGGCTTCCAGTAAAAAACCAAATTTTTCTTCAGCTTGTTGTTCACTGATTCCCAAAAGTTCTAGCACAGTTGATTGCATGTGCTGATCATGGATACGAATTGAACCGCCACCCAACTCAACTCCGTTCATTACCATATCATAGCCTTTAGATAAGGCCTCACCTGGGTTGGCTTTCAGCTCATCAACTGAACCGGTAGGTGCTGTAAATGGATGATGCAAGGCATCCCAACGTTTTTCATCTTCGTTGTATTCAAACATCGGGAAATCAACCACCCAAAGAGGCTGCCAAGTGTCACTGACTCGTCCAATGTCTTGACCAACTTTGATGCGCAAAGCGCCCATAAATTGTGAAACTTCATGGTATTTACCTGCGCCAAAGAATAATAAATCACCATCTTCTGCAGCTGTAGCACTCAAAATCCCACTCAAGGCGTCATCGCTCAAAAATTTAACAATAGGTGATTGCAAACCGTCTTTACCTGCGGCTTTGTCATTGACTTTAATCCACGCCAATCCACGGGCACCAAATCTTCTGGCGTATGGCTCATATTCATCGATTTGCTTGCGTGTAAAAGTAGCGCCACCCTGTGGTACTTTCAACACCGCCACTCGACCTTTGGGATCGTTGGCTGGTGCTGAGAATACTTTAAATTCAGAATCCTTAACTGCATCAGCCACATCCACCAATTCCAAATCAATGCGTAAATCAGGTTTATCTGAACCATAACGACGCATCGCTTCTGCATAGGTCATTCGTGGAAATGGTTCTGTTAATTCAACATCCATAACTGATTTGAAAGTATCTCTAATCAATTTTTCAGCCATTTGTAACACATCCTCTTGCTCAACAAATGCCATTTCGATATCCAATTGTGTGAATTCTGGTTGACGATCTGCACGTAAATCTTCATCACGAAAACACCGAGCAATTTGATAATAACGATCCATTCCTGACATCATCAATAATTGCTTAAACAGTTGCGGTGATTGAGGCATGGCATAGAACTGACCGGCGTTCATACGAGATGGAACCAAAAAGTCTCGGGCACCTTCAGGTGTCGCCTTAGTTAACACGGGTGTTTCAATATCCAAAAAATCTTGACGGTGCAAATGATCCCGCAATGCATGTGTGAGCTTTGAGCGCAAACGCATGTTGTGTTGCATACTGTCACGACGTAAGTCCAAATAACGGTATTGCAATCGAATGTTTTCACCCGCATTCTCATCTAACATGAAAGGCAATGGCTTAGACGGGTTTAAAACATGGTATTCATCAACCACCACTTCGATTTTTCCGGTGTTTAATTTGCTGTTACTTTGACCTTCAGGACGATTCCTGACAGTACCTTTGACCCGTAAACAATACTCATACCTGGCTCCATCTGCTATTTTAAAAGCAGCCTCATTGTCAGGTTCAACCACCACCTGCACCAAGCCGGTGTGATCCCGCAAGTCTATAAATATGACACCACCGTGATCTCGCCTGTTACCTACCCAGCCGCAAACTTCCACTTGTTTATCCAAGTATTTTTCAGTGACCTGACCACAAAATTCATTCCGCATGACTTATAAACCTTCGAATATCATTAAAAAAGCAGACAATTTTAACTTAATCAATGCTTAAGATTACACCTATTTATGGTTTAAAATAGCTAAACAGGGTCATTTAAAGTGATGCACTTCACAATTGTAAAGGTTTTGCGTTAAGCTGGGGTTCAAAACATACCCATATAATGTAAAGCTCTAAAAAAATTAATTGGCTTGGGTATTAATATGGCAGGAAATAATATGAAAAAGAAATTTGGTCATTATGAAGTCGTCTCAGAGTTAGGCAGAGGCGGTATGGGTGTTGTTTATAAAGCCTGGGAACCTTCATTGAACCGCCATGTAGCCATCAAAGCCTTGGGCGAACATTTGCTAAATGACGATGGTTTGATTGAACGGTTTACCAGAGAAGCCAAAAGTATGGCAGCCATTAATCACCCCAATGTCATCCAAGTGTTTTTTATCGGAATGGAAGACCGACAACCCTATTTTGCCATGGAATTTATCAAAGGTACCTCTCTGGATGATTTGCTACAAGGAAACCACGTATTAACGGTGCCTCATGCCAAAGAGATTTTACGCCAGGCATGTGCTGGTTTAGCTGTCGCACATGACAATCAATTGGTTCATCGTGACATCAAACCGGCCAACCTGATGATATGTGATGACGGCACAGTAAAAGTGGTTGATTTCGGTATCGCTCAAACTCGTGAATATGGCGATAAATTAACCAACACTGGTGAATTCGTAGGTACTCCAGGTTATCTTTCACCAGAAGTATGTACGGGTAAAGAAGTCGATGCCCGTTCAGACATATTCGCTCTTGGCATAGTATTTTATGAAATGTTGGCCGGAAAAGTGCCTTTTGAAAATGACAGTCCTTTGGGGTTGATGCTAGAAGTGGTTCAGGCTGAAATTCCTGACATTCGTGCCTTCAATAAAAAAGTTGACAAGAAGACCGGTTATGTTCTTGAAAAAATGATTGCCAAAAATCCAGAAGAGCGCATACAAAGCTGCCAAGAGGTCATCAAACATTTAGGGACATCAAGCATTGAATTGAGTTTAGCAGAAATAAAACAACAGGCCATTACAGTAAAACCGGAGAAAAAAGCAGCCAATGTTTCTCAGCAAGTGACCATACAAACTGCTTCAGTAGATACAGTGGTTCCTAGCAGTAAAAAGAAATCAAACAAAGCGGCTTGGACCGTTTTGACACTTGCCATTGCTGTTGCAGTAGGCGCCGTTGGCATTCACGAAGGCTACATACCCTCTCCATTTGAATCAAATGAATACCAAGCCATGACATTATTAGGCGGCGATGAAGAGAACATGCAACTGGAGGACGTTAAACTCAAGTCAAAACAAGAGTTGGCTCAAATCAGTGAAGACATGAATGAACAAATTGATCAACAAGAAGAAAACAGTGAACTGACAATTACCCCAGTCATTGAAAATAATGAAACAAACCAAACAGATGATGTCATCGCATCGACAACAACACCAACATCAGACACCTCCAATCTGTCAGCAGAGTTCATAATAACCTCTGCTGAAGATGATGCAAATGACACAAAGGCAGAGGATGCTGTGGCAAGCATACCCAAAAACCAAAAGGTAACCACTGACGATTCCATCAATCAAACAAAAATTGATCTTCACCAAGCACAAATCAATCAAAATACCATAGCTGCTGTAGAAACCAGTCCAAACTCACAAAATATATTCATTGAAAAACAAAAACAACTACCTCAGCCTAAACTCATTAAGAAAGACAAAGGCGTTGCTGTGTTGGTATTTGGTGATCCAGCAGTGGCCAATCCCATAGAAAAAATAATTGAATCTGAGCTTAAAAGAGACAACATCAAAGTATTGAATGAACAATTTGTACCCGGTCTCAGCGAAATAATGGCTCAAGGTGTTGATTTGGCAGCCATTAAACAAAAACTGGATGATTACGGTGGTCAGTCCATGATCATAGCCAACGTCAATCATGTTGGTGAACAAGCTTTGGAGTATTATGGCAGACAATCCACCCTAATTAATGCCCAGTTAGATGTAGACAGTTATGATTTAGCTACTGGAGACTCTATTGGTGTTGGGTACGGTTCAGAACTCAGTTATACCAGCCTGAATGCCACGGAAACTGCACAAGATGCCGTCATGACATTTGTTGATCGTTTAAAACAAGACCTGAAAAACAAGAAATAAATAGCACAGAAACAAAGCAGAATATCCAAATGAACAATAAACGTATTCTGCTTTTATCAGCTTATGATGCCAAATCTCACCGATATTGGCACCAACAACTACAACAACATTTTATTCAACATAGTTGGCACATACTCAGCCTTAAAGACCGTTATTTTGCGTGGCGCATGGCAGGAAATGCACTCAGTTTCAAGGCAAGTTTCCACAATGTATTGATTGGTGCATACGATTTAATCATTGCAACATCAATGACCGACTTAAGTACATTATACGCCTTGTATCCAAACTTAACGAATATTCCAAGCATCTTGTATTTCCACGAAAACCAATTCGCTTATCCAGCCAACCACAACCAAAAAGGTTTACTGGAAATACAACTGAAAACCATATATGCAGCAATGGTTGCTGATCAATTGGTTTTTAACTCTGATTATAATCAAAAAACTTTTTTACAAGGTGTGTCCCAATTCTGCTTAAAAATGCCTGATGGTTTACCTGCGCATTTATGTCACGAACTAAAGGCCAAAAGCAACACATTGGCTGTACCCATTGCTGATGATTGCCAACCTTTGTCCAACAAAACAAAACCCAATCAAAATCTTGTTGTCGTCTGGAATCATCGCTGGGAACATGACAAAGGACCCAATACCTTACTTGAAGTTCTGCGCTTGTGTACAAATTACCCCCATATTAAATTTCACATCATGGGGCAACAATTCAGATCTAAACCACCGGCCATGCAAGAAATCATTGAAAAACACGCAGCACAGTGTCTGTCCATAGGTTTTGTTGAATCCCGCGACCAATATATTAACGTGTTACAACATGCTGATGTTGTTTTGTCTACAGCCTTACATGACTTTCAAGGTATTGCCATGCTTGAGGCGGTTGCATGTGGCTGTACACCCATAGCCCCAAATCGACTGGTCTATCCTGAGCTTTATCCACCTGAAAATTTATTCCCTTCCGCCCCTGAACAACCTAAACATGAAGCACAGTCGATTGTGGCATTACTAATGAACCCACAAAAACTTCGACAAAATCCAATACATTGTCAATGGCAACAACTCCAACCAGACTATACTCAACTGTTAGAAAAGCATGGTTAGCTGGGATAAAAGCACCGTCATTCGAGCCACAGCTTGGGGTATGGTGCTGTTAGTGATTAACTTGTCTTTACTGCGCCTACCAGCAACAACGACTCAAATACCTGATGGTGATAAACTGATACACCTGATAACTTATATGCTGTTGTGTTACTGGTTTTTACACGCCTATTGGCAAAAACCTTACTGGATTTTGTGGGGACTTATTTTGCTCGGAACAACTTTAGAATGCTTACAGTCATTTACATCGTATAGACAGTTTGAGTGGTTAGATTTACTGATGAATATCACAGGTGTTGTCGTTGCTCACCTGCTGTTCAACTATATACACCTAAAAATTAATTTCCTTCTCGTTTTAAAAACAAAATGATGCCAAACCTTTAAATAGGTTAAAATTTTCGCTTTGATATTCTTTTGACTCCACTTTTAGCCATGATTTGCAAGCACAGACAATGACTTTAGCCGCAGTGATTCCAGCCTTTAACCCTGGTGAAGTTGTGACAGAAGTGGTGAACAAAACACTGCCTCATGTAGACCATATTATTCTCGTCAACGATGGTTGTGACGATGAAAACAGCGCCATTCTTGATCAACTGAATGAATCATCGAATCACATCACATTAATTAACCACCCAAAAAACTTCGGTAAAGGCTTCGCCATACAATCAGGTCTGAGTCATGCGCTTAAACAGGGGTATGAATATGTCATTATGTTAGACAGTGACGGACAACATGACCCTGCTGAAATCCAATTGTTTAAAGACAAAATAGCAGCAACAAACAGTCCTTTTATTATCGGAACCCGAAGTCAAATTGGCAAAATGCCATTAAAAAGCAAAATTGGAAACATATCAATGGCTTGGGCATTCAGATTGATCACCGGTAAAAAACTGACTGATACCCAGTCTGGTTATCGCGCACTTTCAAAACCGTTTATTCAAAAATTTTTGGCCCAATGCAAACCTGGTCGTTATGAAACAGAAATGAAAATGCTGTTTTTGGCGGCCAAAGAAGGTAAAACCATCGAACAGGTCCCCATCAGCACCATTTATATTGATGACAATCGCAACTCAAAATTTAAACCTGTTCAAGACTCCGTACGTGTTTTAAGCTCCTTTTTACTTTTTGCTGGCGTAGGCATTCTGTCATTTTTACTCGATTACGGGCTGTTTCTGGTGCTGACCTTAATGGCTGACAGCTACTTTTTAAATGCACACATCATGTCAAGAATAGTCAGCTCAGGCTTCAATTATTTAGCCACCAAACGGTACGTGTTTAATAACCATGACGCTGTTGCCACAACAGCAATAAAGTACCTATTGGCTGTTCTGGTTTCATTGCTGCTGTCTTCAGCGCTGCTGTATTTGTTTGTGGATTACTTTTTATGGAATCCCATTTGGGCCAAACCAACAGCTGAATTATTGACCTTTTGTATAAACTTTTTTGTCTTGAAGAACTTTGTCTTTCGCGGAAACAAGTGATGCAATCTCTGATGTTTTTCTTTGAACCCGTTATTTGGCTGGTATTTTTTGCGCTTTGTTTTTATTTAACTGGCAAGGCTTTAATTGTCATACTATTCAAAATACCTGTTCGTTCTGCTACATTCTTTTTAAGTTCAGTAACAGGCATGTGTTTTGTCATCATGGGCATGTTCTTACTTTTGACGTTAAGTGCACTATCAGCCACCAGCGCATTGGCTTTATCACTTTTACCCGCTGTTTTGGCTGTCACTTATAGGCCTGCCATATATAAAATTCAGTGGAATGAACTGAACTTAAGAAAACATTATGCATTGATTGCACTGTTATTGGCTTTTTGGTTCAGTGTGGCGATCAGGGTATTTTTACCAGAAAGTGGCGCTGACGCCTTGTCGTACCACTTGCCCTACGCCAAATCTTTTGCCAATGAAGGTGACTTGGTGCTAGAACCCTTTCTCAGGTATCCTTTAAACACCCTGAATTTTGACTTATTATTTTCGCTGGGCTTTCTGTTTGAGGGTGAAACATTGGCTCGGATGTTTTCAATGTACGCTGCTTTTCTCATGGTCATTGGCACCTATTCATTGGCTTTGGTTTTCTTTAATGCGTATGTTGCAACCATTGCATCTTGGATGTTCATCAGCAGTCAAATCATTTTAAACATCATGAACACCGCATATATCGACATTGGTTTTGCTTTGTTTGCTTTTGCTGCGGTCTATGCTTTGTTGATTTACCAAAAAGAAAACGACACACAATGGCTGCCACTGATTGCTGTCTTCCTTGGTATCACTATGGGCACCAAATACTTGGGCATATTGGTGGTACCCAGTGTATTATTTTGGCTGTTTTTTATCGTGAAAGACAAAAAAAGGTGGGTTGTTTGTACCTTGCTGACTTTGGTACTAGCCAGCCCATGGTACATAAGAAATATATTGATTGCTGGCAACCCCATACACCCTTTTGCACAGTCGGTGTTTGGTTATTGGCTGTGGACGCCAACTGACATGATTCATCAAAATAATGACTTATTCAGTTTGCACGGGGTTGAAAGAAACTGGCTTAACTTATTAAAACTGCCTTGGTTGATATGGAAAGATACTTTCGTCAGAATCGCTCCCACCAATGATTTATTTATATTATCAATTCCACTGACCCTGCTTGGTTTAACCAAGCCTGGTATGGTCAGGCAGCTTTCATTGTTTTTGTTGTTTCATGTGATATTTTGGTTTTACTCCAGCCAAATCATGCGTTACTTAATATTTGCATTGCCCTTTTTAAGCTTATTGACTGCTTTTTACATCTATCAGTTTTTTCATAAAATCACAACACGCATCCACACACAGAAAAAGCCATCAAAGCGATTCAAACCTTTAACACAACACATCATCGGACTTGTGTTTATTGTCATATGCCTGTATTCAGCCGGGAGCTATCACTACAAAACCATAACGCTTGGTATGGTGCCATCTTCACACAGCCAATGGCAGAATATGCTTCAAAACAATCCAGACTATCAATTGGCAAACATGGCCAATAAACAACAAGGAAAAACCACCATGAAACTTGGTTTTTCAAATGTGGCACATTACTTTGAATACGAATTGAAAGGTGATTATTTTGGTGCCGCTAATATGGTTGAATTTTCCAATCACGCCACCAGTGAACAGCTTGTGTGGGAACAAATGAAAAGCCTAAACGCCTCCTTGTTATTGATAGATAAAAGTATAAAAAAGTTTGCCCAAGTTCATCATCTCATAAAAAACTCTGATCGCTTTCGTCTTGTTTTTGAAAATAAAAGAGGATACCTTTACGCTTTAAATTAAAAAGCACCACCACTGGTTTGTCTGTGAAAATACAAAACTGAATTTTTAAATTTACCATTTTTTTCCCTTAACCGTTTTAAATGGTTAAAATATACTTTTTATAAGGTAGTTAGGTTGATGCATGCCATCCGTTGATATTGTAGTTCCTGTTTACAATGAACAAGATGTTTTACCCCTATTTCAAGAACGAATCGGTGAGGTGATGAATGCGTGTGATGTTAATTGGCGCGTCTTGTTTGTAGATGATGGCTCAAATGACAACAGCTTATCAATGATGAAAAACATACATGAAAATCATAACAACTTTGGCTACCTTTCACTCAGTCGTAATTTCGGTAAAGAATATGCATTGACTGCCGGCTTAGACCATGCCTCTGCTGATGCTGTGATTGTGATTGATGTTGATTTACAGGACCCTCCTGAACTGATCCCTGAAATGATAGGCCAATGGCACAGTGGTTATGATGTTGTTTATGCCACACGCAAAGTACGCCACGGAGAATCAGCTGCAAAAAAAGCCACAGCCAACATGTTTTACCGTGTTATTAATTCAATGAGCAAAATTGACATACCTAAAGACACGGGCGATTACCGTCTGATGTCTAGAAGAGCTTACCAAGCAGTTAATAAACTTCGCGAACAAAACCGCTTCATGAAGGGTATTTTTGCTTGGGTTGGTTACAAGCACAAACAAATTTATTTTGAAAGAGAGCCCAGAGCTGCCGGCGAAACCAAATGGAATTACAGCAAACTGTGGCGGTTTGCGCTAGATGGTATCACCTCATTCAGCTATGTTCCGCTGCGCTTTGCCACATGGATTGGTATGACTGTTGCTGCATTTGCATTCATATATGGCATCATTGTGATTGTCAAAACATTGATTCTGGGAAACGACGTTCCTGGTTACCCCTCATTGATGGTGGTGATGTTATTTCTGGGTGGAATACAACTTACCGCACTGGGTATCATTGGTGAATATTTAGGTCGCATGTTTAACGAAAGCAAACAAAGACCCTTGTATCTGATTGACGAATTTCAACCTCCTAAACAATGATCAAGCTACTGAACTGGCTCAAAGCCAAGCTACCAACACCCATTAAAAATTTATTGCGGCCCATGTATCACCATTACAAGCAGTGGCATTTTAAGCGCAGACCAACAAGCTACAACTACCAACAGCAAAAAGAGGCTGAAATCAATCGTTTTAATGATGAGGAAGAGGTCAATGATTTGCCGGCTATTTTCCATTATTGGTCTAACAAATATTTAGTACCCAAATTACAAGCCCATGGATTTAGTAATCCAAATGATTTTTTTCTTAAATACGCCCGCGAAACCATAAATGCTACCAGCGATAAATCTAACATCCTCAGTATTGGTGCTGGAAATTGTGATACTGAAGTTATGCTAGCCAAACAACTGTGTGACTTAGGCCTACAAAATTTTACCATTGACTGTATGGACATCAATGAAATGATGTTTAAACGTGGGATGGCACTGGCTGAAAATCAAGGCGTTACAGATAAAATTAAGTTCAAACAAGCTGATTTTAATGAATGGCAAGCCGATACAAAATACGACCTTATCATTGCCAACCAAAGCTTACACCATGTGAGCAATCTTGAACACCTGTATGACAACATTGAAATGGCGCTCAAGACACATGGCAAATTCATTACCTCCGATGTCATCGGCAGAAACGGCCACCAACGCTGGCCTGAAGCCTTGGAAGTTATTCAGCGAATATGGAAAGACATGCCAGACAGGTACAAATCCAACCATTCACTCAAACGTTTTGAAAAAAAATACATCAACCACGATTGCTCGATAGGTAACTTTGAAGGCATACGCGCCCAAGATGTTTTGCCACTGTTAGCCAACAAGTTTAACTTTGAATTGTTTATACCTTTTGCCAACTTAATTATGGTTTTTATTGACCGCTCATTTGGGCCAAACTTTGATGTCAACAACCCTGTTGATTTGGCTTTTATAGACCATGTGCATCAGCTGGATGAAGAGATGATGCAAAAACGCATCATTAAACCCACTCAAATGTTGGCAGTCATGTCAACTCGTCATAAACAAAAAACAACCATGGATGTCAGTTTTGCAATAAAAAACAACAATTAAACAAGGGCATTCCAAATACAGAGTTACCATATAACTCAGATAAAGACAAAGTGCTGTTGCTATAGGCAGCTTTAACTAAACGTATAACACGTTACGAACATAAAAAAGTTTTATGAAACAAAGAACAATTTATTTCTTGGCTGTTTTTTTAATTTCAGCTCAAGTATTAATCATATATCCCAGCATCACCTGGGCTCAAAACCAGTTTAACTTTGACACACCGTTAATCAAAGCCATATCTTTACTTGGAATCACCCTATCAATTTTGCTATTGCTTTCTTATGTCCTGTCTCTGATAACTCCAGCAGTCATCCGAAAAACCTTATTACCAGTGACGCTGGTATTAACAGTTGTCATCTTTATCCAACAAAATATTTTGGTAGGTGATTATGGTGTAATTGATGGAAACAACATTAACTTTGACAAATCAGGTTATTTACCATACATCGACACTGCTATTTGGGTTACCGGCCTGTTATTTTCATTGTTGTTTGGTCAGCGAATCATAAAACAAGCTTCCTTGATTTTAATGTTTTCTGGATTGGCATCAATTGCTGTATTAATCGCCTCTTTAAGCGCTTACGACTTTAAGATAAACCAAACAACTTATACCATCACAGAAAATAATAAGTTCAGCTTCTCTGATCAAAAAAACGTCTTGGTTTTCGTGTTAGATGGTTTTCAATCTGATTTATTTTGGGACTTTATCAACCAAGAACCACAAATCAAGAATAGTTTTCCAGGTTTCACCTTTTATCCCAATACTTCCGCTGTTTTTGCAAAAACCTACCCTACAATACCTCTGCTTCTTACCGGTAAAGTCTATAAAAAAGAGCAAGCTATTTTGAAATTTATTGAAAACAGCTACAAGGATTCATTGTTAACTAAACTCATTGACAAAGGATGGGACGTGGGCTTGTATCCTCAGCTGAAGTCTTTGGTCTCAGCCAACTCATCAACCATGAGTAACATCAACAGCAATTCCAACGTATCTGATAAATTGGATGATTATTTACGGTCCGTAGATTTATCACTGTTCAGAACGCTACCCCACTATTCCAAAAAGTCAGTATACAACGACGGTCATTTTATTGTTCAAAACAAGCTGATGCCATATATAGATTCACTACCTGCCTTTAAAAGAAACACAAAACAAGCATTTAAACTTCCAAATCTAAAGCGCCACATGGGTCTTAACTTTCTCGAAAACTTAAAACTCAATCTGAATACTCAATTGAATGCACCTGCTTTCAGGTTTTACCACCTACTTATGCCGCACAGCCCTTTTTTACTTGACCAAGACCTCTCACCAATTGAACATGTCAACGATTTTACACATTACCAAAATTATGCATATGCAAGCATTAAACTGATGGCCTTGTATTTAGAAGAAATAAAAAAAGCAGGGCTTTATGACAAATCAGCAATCATTATAGTTGCTGACCACGGTGGTGGTGAATACACTGACAAAAGCTATGACCCAAAAACCCAGAAGTTTTCAAGCAATCCCAAATACGGACACCAGATCGCTTCGGGAAAACCCTTGTTGTTAATCAAAAACTTTAGTCAAAATCATGACTTAAAATTATCAAAAATGCCAGTTTCATTGATTGATATCATGCCTACTGTAGCTGGATTCACTCAAATTGACACCCATGAAGTTGGTACAGACATACATTCAAATTTAAGCCTCAATTCACGTGAACGAACTTATTTCTATTACAACTTTACCGGTTTTGATTCGAAATATTTAGAAGACTTTCAAATTTTTAAAATCCAAGGTGATGTCTACGACAATAACTCTTGGAAACCTAACGGTAAATTAAGAAGTGTCGAATCAATGGCACAAAATCAACTGTCTGAATATCATTTTAATGATGTCATCAGGTTTGGAACTGACATTAAGTTTGATGCCGATATCAGCAACCAATACATCAGTGACAAATACAAGCTTAAGCACTCAAGCGTTGAATCAAAAAATCAGCAAATTATCCTTACCATTCCTCTAGAGAAACCAGTGGTTGCTAAAAATCATTACTTTATTGAAGCCACCATGTCTGCCCAATCCGCAAACACCAACATCGAATTTGAAATTGAAGGCATCAAAACCCATCCATATATATTAAGCAACAAAGAACAAACTTTAAAAATACCCTTTAACAGTCATCGCTCCACAAGTAACACCTTGAAGCTAAAGATAATAAGCAACCATAAAAACAACGACAATAAGTTTTATTTGTCTCGGCTGGTAGTCAGTAAAACCAAAATATTTTCTCCTATCAAATCTCAAAATGGTTTTATGATAGATTTTTCAAGTGATGTCGATAAATACCATGCAAATGGTTTTTGGCCCAGCAACTCTTGGGGTGCTTGGACCAAAAGCCCACAATCATCACTGTTATTTAAGGCGCCACAAAACATGTGTCAACACAAGCTTCTAAAGATCAACATCTTAAAATTTGCCAATGGCGTAGACCCCAAATCATTGAAGGTCTACTTAAACAATAATCTATTGTTTTTAGCAGATATCACTGAAAATCCAACGAATCAGGACTTTGTTTATGAATGCTTGCCACATTGGGTCAACGAAGATTCCTTGGTGGAAATTCGCTTCAAAACTGATAAAACTGTTTCGCCCGCTACCATCAGTGACTCAAAAGATGTGCGACCATTAGGTTTTGGAATACGCAGTATTGAGTTTTGACTTGTTACTATTCGTCATTTACCGTTCCATAGATGGTTAAACCAGCTTTAAATTGCACTTGACTGTAATCAAAACAACCCATCATTGACATGCACAAATTCAAGTAACGGTACAAAAACAGCCTTCATTTATTCACAACACCAAAACCAACTAACAATTGCTATTGCATGCCACGGTGCTATAATCCACCAGTTTAATCTTGGCACAAACTATTTGTCTGTAAAAACATTAGCATCATGTACTTACTTCTGCTGTTAATAGTACCATCGCTGAAAATCAGTGCTGTAGTTCATGCGGGCAGCGGTATTAATGGCTTCATTGATTCACATCCACTCAAATTCTTAAAAAATATCAATCAAACAATTACCCCTTGTGATGTAAATGATGCACCAAAATACCACAACAACTATGGCTTAGCATCAGTCTACACAGATACTTTAGATAAACTCAAAACCAAAGGAATATAGAGATGATTCAATCAATCTGGTTATTTTGCGTGCTTATTATGCCATTGTTTGGCCTTCAGTTTCTTCATGAGTTCACATGGGTTAATTCTTTATCAAGTTTGTTATTTGCCACGTCTTTAACAGTTTTGTTGATGGCGACGAAAAACCTGTCCCCAAAGTTCAGAATCGTGTGCAAACTGTTCCTTTTGATGCTGTATTTTTTGGTTTTATTTCTCGCTTTATTCGAAGTCACTTTATTTGACTTCACAGGTAAAGGGTTCAACAATGAAGTGTTTTTTCATTTTGAGCTTGAGTCAGTTAGAATAGCTTTTCACCAATACCCAGTTGAACTGTTCGGCTTTTTTTTGTTACTGGTTTTCTATATTGCAATCATTAACTTTCTCCTGAAAAGAAGCCACTACGCGTTCAAAACACCTCAAATTATTTTGACATTGATACTCTGCTTACTGGCCACCAATTTCAGTGCAGCAGGCCGATTCACCAAAGCATTTTATCAATACCTCAACACAGAACAAGTCATCATTGACCAAGAAATTGTCAATCAATTGAAAAACCTAAACATCATCAATGACAGCAACCTCACCAGCAAATTTAACTTACTATCCGAAACAGGTGAACAGCCCAAGAACCTCATTCTGTTATACCTAGAATCATTTAATCTGGGCTTGATAAATAACGAGCAATATCCTGGTTTAACATCTAACCTAGAGCGCCTCAGTCAACAACTTCAACCGCTGAAACACTTAAGCGCCGCCTACGTGACCATTGAAGGAGTCATCTCTAGCCAGTGTGGCACCATGCTCCCAATGACTGCTGGCAACAATACCTTCCTTAATAATGGCCAGCTCATGTCCAACATGCCTTGTTTAGGTGATGTGTTAAAAAAAGCAGGATATACACAATATTATCTAGGTGGTGCAGCCATGGAATTTGCTGGCAAGGGTAAGTTTTTTGAAGAACATGGTTACGATCACATCAGGGGGTCTGAATATTGGTATGCCAATGGGTTCAAAAGCAAACAAGGTGTTTGGGGCTTGAGTGACACTCAATTATTTGCCAATGCCATTGACACCATCGAACAAGCCGCTAACAAGCCACCATACAATGTGACCTTGCTGACACTCGGAACTCATTTACCAGGTTATGTTTATGAGGGCTGTACAGATTATCCATTAAGTAATGAAATATTCATTGATGCCATTCATTGTACCGACCAACTGGTTGGTCAATTTGTTGATCAACTCATGAAGAAAAAATTATTAGATGATACTGTACTGATGATTGTAGCTGACCATGGTGTATTTCCCACACCCAAAATGAAAGAACTTTTCGGAGACTTGACGAAAGACAGAAGGTTAATTGCATTGACTAATTACCCAGTTCAAACAGCTGATTTTTCCATGTCAAGTTATGACATGGCTCCCACGCTACTTGATATGTTAGACATCCAACACAACGCCAACTTTCTTTACGGCCGCTCACTGTTGAAGAAAACCGCCAACAACCAACATTTTGTGACTCGATATTTGGATTGGCAAGGTGAAAAGATGGTTGGTAACACAAAAGAACCTTGTACCAAAGGTCAAGCCATGACATGGCCACTCAGTACTTGTCACAAACATCAATTGCTGGCCTTCACCAGTCAACTATTAAACTTATATTCTCACCAAGACACTCCAGAACCATTGGCATGTAATCTTGCTGTTAGTGCTTATAATGAAACACTTGAAAACGGCAAAATACATTGGTTCTTAAACATCAATGGAAACAATCATTTTGAACATTTTTATCACGATGGATATTTGCTTAATTCACTGAAAATAAATTCGGGCACATTTGTATTTGAGCTCAATCAGGACTTGGCAATTATCAAACACAGTTTTTTTAAGAATGATGAAGCATCACAACAAAGACTGAATGAGTTGCTCAAGCGGTCCCCTGCACCCATGCTGATAATTGAACTGAAAAACCTGCCTCATTCCAAAAATAATTCCGCTGAACTTCAAGTCAGTTTTTTCAAAAATAAACAGCAACAATGGCTAATAAAAAGTAACGAAGCAACTTCGGCTGAAGTTAACATTTGTCAATAAGTGTAAAACAGACTAAAAACAAGCACACAAGCTAACCTTATTAAGGGCTTGGTTCTGATGTCTATGCGCCAAAAAAATATTTGGCATGTCAAACCATAACAGGACCTCATACCATCGTTACAGCACTCTCAAAAAGTGTTTTGCGTTGACGAACAGCCCCCACTAATTTTTTTTCAACAGTCTTTTTAACTTTCTCAAAGGAGCTGTTATTTTCCAAGACGTTGAGTTTTCATATGCCTTAATGCGCTTGTGTAGCTCTTGTTGTTCACAAATCAAGAATGCAACTTCTGTATTGATATTTGTTTCTGCTTGATGTTTGTTGACTTCATCTGTTGATTCAACAGATTGTTCTTCTGATGATTTGTTTTTCATATAGGCTTGTCCCAAGCTCCATTTCAAATCTCTGATTTCGGTCATTAAATGTGTAATGTTATTATAAAGTCTTTCCAAGTGTTGGTCGCGCCTCGCTAGCAATGTTTTAATCTCCTGCAAATTTTCCTCTTTTAATTGCATTCCAACTTTGTATTTTTCAGGTAAATGTCTTTCCACATAAATGGTTGAATGAGGCTTGATAGGCAGATCTCGTTCATTGGTGTAGTAATAAAGTGCAAACGACTTTCTGGACAGGTTTTTCTTATCCTCCGGTAATTCAATTCTGGGAAATCCATGCCATGAAATGTTATTGGTTTCAAAAATAACAGCACGATTAAACATGGGCTCAACGCTGATAATTTCATCTTGTTCAGGTTGCAGACGTGGGTTTTTATGAAACTCAATGTTGCCACCCCATTTACGGTCCCATTCTTTGTTTAAATACACAATTAAATTCAAACGTCGATGGTGTCCTGTCATCGGGTGGTGGGTAAAATCGACATGGGGGTCTAAATCCTGTCCCGATAAGTTATTATGGGTTCCACCTCCAAAATAGTAAGGGTCATAAATTAAATTGTCTATACCTGTAACATGCTCCACCCAATGAAGAAACTCTTCACTTTTAGCCAAACAATCAATTTGTTGATACACTGGACTGATTCCGCTGACTTTTTCATGAACAGCTTTTCGACCCACTTCACCATTTTCATTCATTGCCAACTTATCCTCAAACTGAGGAAAGTCTAATAGCATTTTTTCAGCAATACCTGTCTTCAAAAAATCGTTTATAACAACATGTTTAAATGGCTTATTTGATAAAAATCTTTGCCTTAATTTATCTTGTTGTTCTATGCTGTTTTTATTTAGGATATTTGCAATCATTGTTCAGGTTAAAAAAATAAAAACTTATTTTATCAAAATTCAAATAAAATTAATTAACTTGTTGGTTCTAAACGATTTGAATTATTTTAGTTGAATAATAAGCTGTGCTAAAATATCGAGAATAATAATAAAGAGTAAGGTAACTAACATGTCTAAATCACAAACTTTACAAGACCCATTTTTAAATGCACTTCGTAAAGAGCGTATTCCAGTCTCAGTTTTTTTGATGAATGGAATCAAACTTCAAGGAACCGTTGAGTCTTTCGACCAGTTTGTTATCGTGTTGAATAACACCACCAACCAGTTGGTTTATAAACACGCCATTTCGACCATTGTTCCAGCTAAGAATGTCAGCACGTATAAAATTCAACAAGAAACCGAAGATTAATCATCGTTTTATTGTAGTTGATTTTGGGCGTGGTTTTGTTTTAAACCATGCCCTTTTCTTTGTCAGTTCGTCATACAATTTGGATAACTAAACACAAGCCTAATGCCCAACAATCAAGTCATATTACCCGTCAGTTTGAACACACATTTTTTACGTGATTCTGTCATTCTGTTAAATCATGTGAGTCTCAATGTTTGATCGCTCTGAACGTGGTGACAAAGCGGTGTTGCTGTGCCCCACTCCAATGCAAAGAGACTTGCGTGGCGAACAACCAGAACGCATAGAAGAATTCAAAGAACTGGTCACAACAGCAGGTGCAGAAATTCTAGAAATAGTTACCAGCACCAAACAATCCGTTGATCCCAAATACTACATTGGATCAGGAAAAGCGGAAGAATTAAAACAGGCTGTAGAGATTAACGAAGCGGATGTGGTCATTGTGGATGCTGCACTCAGCCCCATTCAAGAAAGAAACCTTGAGGCTTTGGTACAAGCACGTGTACTGGATCGCAGAACACTGATTTTAGATATTTTTGCTCAGCGCGCACGTTCTTATGAAGGCCAACTTCAAGTTGAACTGGCACAGTTAAAACACATGTCAACTCGACTGGTCAGGGGCTGGACACACTTGGAGCGACAAAAAGGCGGTATTGGTATGCGAGGCCCAGGTGAAACACAGCTCGAAACAGACCGAAGGCTATTAAATGCACGAGTCAAATCATTAAACTCAAAATTAAATAAAGTCATGCGACAAAGGGAACAAGGTCGCAAACAACGCAAAAAATCCGGTACTAAAATGTTGGCTTTGGTTGGCTATACCAATGCAGGAAAATCAACTCTTTTTAATTTATTAACTGACGCCAATGTATATGCTGAAGACCAGCTTTTCGCTACACTAGATCCTACTGTACGCCAATTCACTGCCATACCCGGAAGCTCTGTTGTTATCAGCGATACTGTGGGTTTTGTCAGAGACCTGCCACATGAGTTAGTGGCGGCGTTTCGTGCCACACTACAAGAAGCCTTGGATGCCGATGTGTTGTTGCATGTAATCGATGACAGCAACCCCGAACACCGTGATCACATAAAAGAGGTGAATAAAGTGTTCAATGAATTGAAAATTGAAGACATCCCAACTATTGAAATTTATAATAAAATTGATCAATCAGGACACCCATCAGAATACCAAAGAGGTGAGCCTGATAAAGTGTGGATTTCAGCACATAAAAACATCGGGGTTGATTTATTAATAAAAGCCATTGAAGAAAGGCTACATCGTACCCATTTAACCCTCGAGTTTATTTTGCCAATGAACGAAGCTCGGTTGCGCGCGCAGTTCTATGAACTTGAAGCCATCCGTGAAGAACATGTAGATGACTCAGGCCAATGGCAAATTAAAGTAGAACTGCCTTTAGAAAAATGGCGTCAGCTCGCTAAAACAAATGACCCCAGCGCACAGTTTGTGAAACAACTTTTAATTGCAAATGCTGTCGCTGTAGATGAAAACGAAACACAAGACTGGTAATTTAACTGGAGAAAAGCATGCCCTGGAATGAACCTGGCAATCAAAATTCGGGTAACAAAAAACCCAACAAGCAACCCAATGGTAACAAACCACCTGAGTTTGATAAAATAATCAGCGATTTGTTCAAATCAATCAAAAATACCTTGGGCTTTGGCAGCAACAAGTCTGCTGGCAACTCAAGCAACAACCAAGCACCTGTTTTGATATTAATCATCGGTCTTTTGGGTATGGCTCTGTACAGTTCCGCTTATCAAATCGAACAAGCTGAAAGGGGTGTGGTTTTGGTATTTGGGGAGTATTCTCACACCATGCAACCTGGTTTGAGATTTACCTTGCCTAAACCATTTGCAGAAGTTTATCGAGTTAATGTAGACACCATTCGTCAAGAAAACAACAGTGGTCAAATGCTTACTGAAGATAAAAATCTGATTGAGATTGATTACTCTTTACAATATCGCATTGATGAAAATCAAGTTAATGATTACTTATTCAGTGTTGCCAACCCCGAGGTCACAGTTAAACACGTTGCAGAGAGTGTGATGAGACAAGTGGCTGGAACCAGAACTTTAAACTTTATCATCAATGAGAATAGAACTGCTGTTAATCAAGAAGCTCGCGCTGAAGTGCAATCCATGCTTAATGACTATAAAACGGGCATTCAAATCACTCAGCTTAATATCACAGAAGTGCATCCACCCATCGCTGTAAAAGAAGCCTTTGATGACGTGGTTAAAGCACGTGAAGATCAAAAAACATTTATCAACCAAGCCAAAGAGTATGAAAATGGCCGCATTCCAGAAGCCGAAGGTAGGGTGTTAAAAATCATTCAAGAAGCTGAAGGTTACAAAGCGTCTATCATCGCTGAAGCCGCTGGTAAAGCAGATCGTTTTACTTTATTGCAAACTCAATATGAGTTGGCACCAGAAGTTACCAGACAACGTTTGTTTCTTGAAACCATGGAAAAAATATTGGCTGATACGTCGAAAGTCATGATGGATCAAGAATCTGGCAACAGCATGATGTATTTACCATTAGACCAACTAATGAAAAACCAACCAACAAACTCAAACGATGAAACTTCACCGTATGACCTTGGCACCACTGTGGTTACACCAGAAATGATACAGTCCACCAGTGAAGTTACAGACAGCAGAACCACAAGACGTGGGAGAGGGAGATAATCATGAATAAACTGATTGCATTACTGTTTACCTTATTGGTATTGGCCGTCCTTTCAAGTTTCTTTTTATTCACTATCGATGAAAAAGAAACTGCTGTTAAGTTACGATTTGGAGAAGTGGTACAAACTGGTTATGAACCAGGCCTACATTTTAAACTACCCGTGGTCAACAACATCGTTAAGTTTGATAAACGCATTCAAACATTAGACAATGCACCTGAGCGCGTCTTCAACACTGACAATGAATATTTAATGGTAGATTACTTTGTTAAATGGCGCATCAAAGATGTAAAAACTTTCTTCACATCAAATGGCGGCTTAATTGCCAAAGCCAATGCCAATTTAACTGGCGTGGTAAAAAACGTTTTATTAGAAGAGTTCTCCATCAGGACACTTGACCAGGCCATTTCTTCACAACGCGTAGAATTAATGAATAACTTGCGTGAGCAAACCAAAACCCGTTCTGCAGATTATGGTATTGAAATTGTTGATGTTCGTATCAAACAAATTAACTTAGACCAATCTGTTAATGAGTCGGTATACAATCGCATGCGTTCAGAACGACTGGTAGAAGCTGCAGAACACCGTTCAACCGGACGTAAAGAGTCCATTAACATTCGTGCCAACACGGACAAAAGAATCCGAATCATGTTGGCGGATGCCAATCAAAAAGCAGCCATTATTCGTGGTGAAGGCGATGCCGAAGCCACCAAACTGTTTGCAGAAAGTTACAACAAAAATCCAGAGTTTTATGCGTTTACCCGCAGCTTAGAAGCTTATGCCAATAGTTTCAAAGCTGGCTCTGGAAATGTGATGGTGCTAGATCCAAAGTCTGAGTTCTTTAAATATTTTAAAGAACAAAACCCAAATTGACTGATCACCCAATCATTGCAGCCATCGCTTTGGTGATGATTTTTGAAGGCATCATGCCTTTCATTTCACCCAAGTCATGGAAAAACATGTTATTACAATTGGCGCAAATGGAAGAAAAGCATTTGCGAATATTTGGAGCCATCATGATGATGGTAGGCGCAATCACTTTTAAATACATTCAGTCATGAAAAAATCTGTTGTTGTTTTAGGCACCCAATGGGGTGATGAAGGCAAAGGAAAAATTGTCGACTTATTAACCGAAGGAGCCGATGCTGTAGTTAGGTATCAAGGTGGCCACAATGCAGGCCACACCTTAATCATTAATGACCAAAAGACGGTGTTACACCTGATTCCATCAGGTATATTACGCGACGGGGTCAAGTGCTATATAGGCAATGGTGTTGTCATTGAGCCCGATGCATTAATCACAGAAATCAAGAACTTAGAGGCTTCAGGAGTTGACGTTCAGTCCAGACTGTACATATCAAAAGCAGCACCTGTCATCATGCCTTATCACATTAAACTTGACCAACTGCGAGAAACTAAGAAGGGTAAAGAAGCCATTGGTACCACAGGTAGAGGTATCGGTCCTGCTTATGAGGACAAGGTTGCCCGTCGCGGTCTGCGCATCGGTGATTTACTTGATGCAGATTCACTTAAGGACAAGTTACAAGTTGTTTTGGAATACCATAATTTTGTTATCGAGCATTACCACAAAGCAGAACCACTGAGTTTTAAGGCAGTCTATAAAAATGCATTAGAACAAGCAGAATTCATTAAAAAAATGTGTGTAGATGTTACTGGCAAACTACATCATCACTTAGAACTTGAGCATAAATTATTGATGGAAGGCGCACAAGGCTCCTTATTAGACATTGATCATGGCACCTATCCATTTGTGACATCATCAAATACCACCTCAGGCAGTGCTGCATCGGGCTCTGGGCTGGGAGCCACACACATTGATTATGTATTAGGTATCACCAAAGCATACACCACACGAGTTGGCGGCGGTCCATTTCCTACAGAATTGTTTGACCACGACGGTCAAGAATTAGCCGAACGAGGCGTTGAATTTGGTGCCACCACAGGCAGACCGAGACGTTGTGGCTGGTTAGACTTGGTTGCATTGAAACGGGCGGTACAGGTCAATGGCGTCACCGGACTGTGTATCACCAAACTGGATGTATTGGACACGTTTAAAACCATCAAAGCTTGTATATCATATGGAGACTCTTCATTTCCTGAGTCTGCCAGCAACTGGGCTAATGTGGTACCAGAATATAAATGCTTTTCTGGCTGGAACTGTTCAACCAGAGGCATAACCAACCAACAAGAGTTGCCAGCAGAAGCCTCTGCCTTTCTCGACTACATTACTGAATTTACTGGCGCTCCGATACACATCATATCAACGGGTCCAGACCGCTGCGAAAATATCTTGATTAATAATCCCATGATAGACTAGCATGCATGCAAAAAACCAAAGGCTTGAATTAATTCAGGCCTTTTTTTAGATTACTTTTTCAAGTTTTTTCAAGGCTAGCTTTCTTTTTAAAACTGAAAGATGATCCAAGAACACAATGCCTTTAAGGTGATCAACTTCATGTTGAACACATACAGCCAAAAGCCCTTCAGCTTTCATTTCATGCGAATGACCCTGTAAGTCTTGGTAACTTAAACTGATTTTTTCCGCCCGTTTTACAGAAGCATAGATACCTGGCACAGAGAGACACCCTTCCTCATGACTTTGCACTCCCAATTTCTCTGTTATGACTGGATTAACCAAAACCAACGGCTCATTTTTCTCTTCAGAGACATCCAATACAACCAGCTGAATGTGTTGGTCAACTTGAGTAGCCGCCAAGCCAATTCCAGGAGCTTCATACATGGTTTGCAACATGTCGTTAGCCAGTTCTGACAAAGCTTCGTTAAATTCAGTGACAGGTGAGGCCACGGTTTTTAACCGTTTATCTGGTAGGGTTAAGATTTCAAGTTTATTCATACAAAAATGTGGGTTGTCAGTGTTTTAGACTGACATATCTTATATTTTCACTCGTCAAAATTAAATAAAAAACACCTCAAACACATAAAAACAAGGCTGAATTAAGCCTGCGATGATCTAATCACCTGTCATTATTTACTGAATTTGTAGATTTTTTTGACTTTTTTAGAGCAATTTGATGCCTGATTCACATTTTTTGTTTAATTTTATCCCTAAAATGGCTAAACTAAAGTTTTAGGAAAATCAAGGGCTTGCCGATGATGTTTAAAAAACAACATTTAATAATAGTGTTACTAATGGGGTTCATTTTTGCTACTTATGCGGAAGAAGTAGAACTCAATCCTGCACATCCAGATACGTATGTCGTTAAAAAGGGTGACACCTTGTGGGACATATCTGCCGTTTTTCTTAAGTCACCTTGGCTGTGGCCTGAAATTTGGCATGCCAACCCACAAATTGAAAACCCTCACTTGATATACCCAGGTGATCAAATCAATTTGGTTTACTTAGATGGAAAACCTGTACTGACTGTAAATCGAAGTCACCCAACAGTCAAACTTGGCCCTTCGGTTCGTAGCGTAGATCACAACCAAGCTGTTGAAACCATTCCTTTAAAAGACATTGAGCCTTTTTTAAGACGTCTCAGAATACTTAATCAAGAAGACATTGATTTGGCACCTTATGTTGTTGCTTCTGAAGAAGATCGCAACATAGCTGCAACAGACAATGACATCTATGTAAGAAACCTGAAAAATGTTCGTCAAGGCGACAGGTTGGCCATTGTCAGACCCACTGTAGTTTACCGTGAAATTCCAACCGATTACCCTTGGGAAACATCTGATAACCATGAAATTGAATCCATAGAATGGGAAAAATCCTCAAGTTACACAACCACTGCTGTGATGTCTCGTTTTTGGAAAAAATACATAGACAGAACATACTGGGAGAACGTCAAGATTTTGGGTTACGAAGTGGCTGACACCGGCATCGCTGAAGTCACACGGGTAGGTACAGACGACATCACCACCATGTCCATTGTTTCTGCTGACACCGAAGTCAAAAAAGGGGATTTGATATTACCTATTGATGACTTTAATTTTGACCCCTACTTTTCACCTAAAGCAGCCACTTCTAAAGGTGACAACATCAGAATTGTTGCGCTTAATAATGCACTGTTTGGAAGCGGCAGAAGACAAATTGTTGCCATCAGCAATGGCTCAATGCAAGGTGTTTCTGTAGGTGATGTATTCTCAGTTTTCAGCCCAGAAAAAGAAATCAGAGATGAAGTCATGCATCCCAAAAATGACTTAAAAACATTGTTCAGACCATCTAAAGCCAAAGTTAAGTTACCCATGGAGTATTCTGGACACATCATGGTATTTAAAACTTTTGACAACATCAGTTATGCCATAATCACAGATGGCAACCGTCCTATCAAACTCTTCGATTACGTCAAACTGCCTTAAATCAATGTCTGATACAACCCGAGCATCCTGGCTGCATTTACTCAATGCGCCAGGACTGGGATTTGTTCGGATTTCTCAACTAATCGCCCAGTATGGTGATGTCCAACAAATCTTGTCTCAAAAGACTTTTGCGCCCGAGCTTAAAATTCCTCAAGCAGCAGTTAACCACCTACAAAAAGCCGATGATGATGACATTAAACAAGAATTAAGCTGGCTTGAAAAGCCTGATAATCATTTACTGACATTGGACGACCCACTTTACCCTCCTCAATTAAAACAAATCAGTGACCCGCCCATCGTTTTGTTTGTCAAAGGCCATATTGACACTTTATTAATGCCCCAACTGGCAGTAGTGGGTAGCAGAAACGCATCCAAAGGCGGCTTACTCAATGCACAAGCCTTCTGTTACGACCTGGCAACGAAAGGACTGGCAATCACCAGCGGGTTGGCCACAGGTATTGATACTCAATCACACCAAGCAGCACTGGACGCACAAGGTAAAACCATTGCAGTGATGGGAACAGGCATCAATACCATCTACCCAAAACAAAATCAAAACTTAGCCAAGACCATCGCCAAACAAGGCGCAGTGGTATCTGAACTGCCATTTAACACTCCACCACATGCCAACAACTTTCCGAGGCGGAACCGCATCATAGCGGGACTTTCCTTGGGCACACTGGTCGTAGAAGCAGCGAACAAAAGCGGTACCTTAATCACGGCTCGTTTGTCTATGGAAAACAATCGCCCAGTAATGGCCATACCTGGCTCCATTCATAACCCCATGGCCAAAGGTTGTCACCAACTTATTAAACAAGGCGCCCGATTGGTTGAGTCAGCACATGACATCATGGAAGAATTGGCACCATATATTGAAATGCTTTCTGAACAATTACAATCTTCACTGAGCCAACTTAACCATGACAAACTTGAATTAGCTGACAAAACACCCAATATCGAACTTTCTCAATCACAACAGTTAATTTTCGACCATTTAGACTTTAATCCCATTTCGTTTGATGATATTGTGGCACAAACTAAATTGAGTGGTGCCGAAGTTGCTTCAGGACTACTAATCATTGAACTGTCTGGATTGATTGAAAAGTTACCAGGTGCTAAATATCAAAAAACATGAATGAAAATATCATCGACGTATTGGTTTATTTATTTGAAAATTACTTGTCTGAAGAAACAAATTTAAATGAAAAATACACCAAAAAGAATATTTACTTTGGCCTACAACAAGCTGGCTTTGAAAAGAGCACCATAGATTTGGCTTTCAATTGGTTGTTAGCCATCAATGACAAAAGCACCACACCCATTGAACAATCTTCAGATGCCATCAGGATGTATGCTCCATTAGAATTATCAATTTTAGACGAAGAAGGCATCGACTTTATTTGTTACCTAGAATCAACTGGTATACTTACACCCACCACTCGTGAGATTTTGATGAATGGTTTGCTTAATCTAAATGCTGACAACATCGATGTTGATGATTTACAATGGCTGGCTTTGATTATTTTATTTTCACAACCGGAAGAGGAACAAGCCTTTGCTTCAATGGAAAGTTTAATGTTTGATCCACCGGTCGATCATGAACATTAAACCATGGCAGAAAACTTACTAATAGTAGAATCACCGGCAAAAGCCAAAACCATAGAAAAATACTTGGGACCAGGACATAAAGTGCTTGCCTCGTATGGTCATGTTCGCGATTTACTTGCGAAAACTGGCGCGGTTATTCCAGAAAACAATTTTGAACTCATCTATGTAGATGTTGAGAAAAATAAAAAACACATTGAAGCCATAGTTAAAGAAGCTAAAAAAGCCCATACCATCTATCTGGCAACCGATTTGGATAGAGAGGGTGAGGCCATTTCTTGGCATGTCATTGAGATACTTAAACAAAGGAATTTACTTAAAGGCAAAGACATCAAACGTGTGGTGTTTTCTGAAATCACCAAGTCAGCCATCCAAGAAGCCGTGGCTAACCCACGTGAGCTTTCACATGAACTTGTAGATGCCCAACAAGCCAGAAGGGCTTTAGACTATTTGGTTGGATTTAACCTGTCCCCTTTGCTTTGGAAAAAAGTCAGACGTGGTTTATCAGCAGGACGAGTTCAGTCTCCTGCACTTCGTCTAATTGTACAACGTGAAGATGAAATCAATGCTTTTATCAAAGAAGAGTATTGGACCATTCATGGTCAAATGGCCCTGGGCAAAGACGCCTTTGAGTCAAATTTAAACATATATCAAGGTAAAAAACTTAAGAAATTTGATATCAACAACCAACAATTAGCTGACACTGCTTTAAAACAGTTGCGTTCAGAAGCCGGTCAACAACTGACAGTGACTGAGCTGACTCAGAAACAACGAAAAAGGAAACCAGCAGCACCATTTATTACTTCAACATTACAACAAGAAGCAGCCAGAAAGTTAGGCTTTTCAGCAAGAAAAACCATGCAAATAGCACAACAATTGTATGAAGGCATGGAAGTCAATGGACAAACACAGGGTTTAATTACCTATATGAGAACAGACTCATTAAATTTGGCCAACGATGCTTTAGAAGACATTCGAGCTGTGATACAAAAAAAATATGGTGCCAACCAACTTCCTGAAAAACCAAACTACTATAAAAGTAAATCTAAAAATGCCCAAGAGGCGCATGAAGCAATTCGAGCCGTTTCAGCTCAATTGGTTCCTAGCGGACTTAAAAATTCGCTCAATTCTGACCAGTTTAAACTCTATGATTTAATCTGGAAAAGAACCATAGCAAGCCAAATGATTAATGCCACCATCGGAACAGTATCTGCTGACTTTACTTTTGGTGCAGGACACAACTTAAGAGCTTCTGGATCTACCATTATTGAAAAAGGATTTTTGGCTGTCTACGAAGAGGGCTTAGATGACGTTAAAAAAGACAACAATGAAAAGCATTTACCACATTTGAAAAAAGGTGATGTGGTTTCTGTTAATGAAATCAGTGGCAATCAACATTTCACAGAACCACCTCCACGCTACTCTGAAGCTTCATTAGTTAAAGCACTAGAAGAATTTGGTATTGGACGCCCGTCAACATATGCAAGCATCATTTCCACCTTGCTCAACAGAGATTATGTTGAACTCGAAAAGAAACGCTTTATACCTACTGATGTTGGCAAAGTCGTCGCCAGATTTTTAGAAACTCATTTTACTGATTATGTAGATTATGATTTTACTGCCCGTTTGGAAGATGCGCTTGATGCGGTTTCAAGAGGTGAAAAAGAGTGGCGCCCATTATTAAAAGAGTTTTGGGAACCCTTCATTAAACTGGTTGAGGAAAAAGAAGAAACCGTTTCCAGAGATGAAGCTCAAGATAAAAGAGAACTGGGCATCGACCCGAAAACGGGCAAACCCATGACTGTAAGAATTGGTAAATATGGGACATTTGTTCAAATTGGTTCACGTGATGATGAAGAAAAACCTCAGTTTGCTGGCTTATTACCTGGACAAAAACTCGATACCATAACATTTGAAGAAGCATTGGCGTTGTTTGATCTGCCTCGTGACTTAGGCGAAACATCTGAAGGTGAAAAAGTATCAGCCAACATTGGTCGATTCGGCCCTTATGTCAGGTATGGCAATAAATTTGTTAGTATCAAAGATAAAGACCCATACTCCATTACATTTGAAGAAGCGCTGGTTTTAATTCAAGAGAAAAAGATTGCCGATGCCAATAAAATCATTAAGACATTTGATGATGGCATTCAAATTCTCAATGGACGTTGGGGACCATATGTCACAGATGGTTATAAAAACGGCAAAATTCTCAAAGATCAGGACCCAAAAGCTCTGAGCCATGAAGAATGTATTGAAATATTAGCCAAAGCACCCGAGAAGAAAAAGCGCAGTAAAAAGAAAGTGGCTAAGAAAAAGGTCGCTAAGAAAACGACTAAGAAAAAAGTAACAAAGAAAAAGACCACACGTAAAAAAGTAACTAAAAAATCCAGTAAGAAGAAAACTGGTAAAAAATAAATCATGACTGAACTTGGGAATTCGATAAGTCAGGCTGTACGTGTCATTTCAAATGGTGGGGTCTTGATATACCCCACTGAAGCTGTTTTTGGCATGGGCTGTGATTACACCAACCAACAGGCTGTACTCAAATTATTGGCTCTTAAACAAAGACAGGTTGACAAAGGATTGATTTTGATTGCTTCTCACATACAACAAATTCTGCCCTTGATAAAACCCAAAGAACGTTCCAATTTAGCACGCGCATTAAAAACCTGGCCAGGACATCACACTTGGGTGTTTCCTAAAACCAACAAAGTACCTTCTTGGATTTCTGGTGATTTTGATACTGTCGCTGTTCGTGTGTCCAAGCATCCTGTGGTCAAGTCATTGTGTGACACATTAGGAAGTGCTTTGGTCTCAACCAGCGCCAACTTCAGCGGAAAAGACACACCCGATTCATGTATGTCTCTAAAAGACTGTTGGGGCCACCAAGTCGATTACTACTTAGACCTGCCACTTGGAAATGAGTCTAACCCCTCTGCAATACATTTAGCCACAGATGGTTCAAAAATCCGATGAAGCTTGAACTAAGGTCACGTTTTTATTCACTGGTCACTACTTTGCTTACACCGCTGGTGTTAATCAGATTAGCCACCCGTGGCATCAAAACCAAAGCGTATTTACAACGCTGGCATGAACGTTTTGGTTGGTTCAAATCACCTAAATTCCACAACAAAGCCATTTGGGTTCATGCCGTTTCAGTGGGTGAAGTTAACGCGGCAATTCCTTTGATCAAAGCCTTGATGGAAAAATACAAAAATCATTCATTTGTATTAACCACTATCACACCGACAGGTTCAGATCGTGTACAACAAATATTTGGCAACCAGGTCTTTCATGTCTATTTACCCTATGACCTACCAGGAGCTGTTAAACGCTTTTTACGTAAGACCAAGCCTGATTTAGCAGTCATCATGGAAACAGAAATTTGGCCAAACTTATTTAGATTTTGCAAGAAACGCAACATTCCCATAGTGGTTGCTAATGCCCGTTTATCTGAAGTGTCAATGAAAGGCTATCGTTGGGTTGAATCTCTTGCTGCCAAAGCTTTTAATGACACAGCATATGTAGCAGCTCAAACAGTAACTGATGCCAAACGAATGATTCAATTGGGATGTTTACCCGAAAAAATATTTGTAGTTGGAAGTTTAAAATTTGACATCATCATTGAAGACCACATCATTGAGAAAGGCGAAAGAATCAGAGAACATTATCAAAATAGTCGGCTGGTTTGGATTGCTGCCAGCACCCATCAAGATGATGAAAATGAAGTTCTAGATGCTTACGTTGTATTGAAGCAACGCCATCCAAAACTGATGTTGGTTATAGTACCCAGACATCCAGAACGATTCCAAAGCACCACACAAGCCTGTAGAAATAAAGGTTTCAATACCCAGTTACGTAGTGAAATTGGCTTGTGCGACATCAACGGTGATGTTTTTGTGGTTGATACCATGGGGGAAATGCTGGAATTTTATGCATCATCTGACATTGCCTTCGTTGGGGGTTCAATTTCTAACATTGGCGGACACAACGTGTTGGAAGCTGCTGTCTTTTCATTACCCGTTTTGGTTGGGCCTAATACACATAATTTCACTGAGATCACCCAACTATTAAATGATTGTGGTGGCTCGCAAACCGTACACGATGCCAACGATCTCATTCGCAGTATGGAATACTTAATAGAAAACAAGAAAGCCCGTATTCAAATGGGGCAAGCAGCAAAATCTTTGGTAGAACAAAACCGAGGCGCAGTGAATTTAACCATGAACTTGATAGAATCTGCGATGGAACACAAACCTTTGAATGCTCAGTTACAATCCAAGCATTTTCCAAAAATTTCCCAGCAGTTTTAAACCCATTTCATTTACTGCTAATGTGCTAATATAGCAGCCTACTACCCCGTCTGTTTAACATATGGCTTACATCGCTGTTATCTATATTGAAAGTCCATGAAAGATTTTAAATTAAAAACATTTGCCGATTTATCAACCGAAAATCTGTATCAAATATTAAAACTTCGAAATCAAGTTTTTGTTCTCGAACAAGCTTGTCCTTATCAAGACAGTGATGACTTGGATCAAGACGCTTTACACCTGTATAAAAAAAATGACACCCAGCAAATCATTGCTTATGCACGCATACTCAGCCCCAGCCAATTAATGAACACTTCCAATACAAGTTATTGCAGCATTGGTCGGGTGGTTGTTGAGAAAAACCACCGTCAACAACACTTGGGTTACAAACTCATGAAAACTGCCATACAAACCTGTCTGTCAAATTTTCCAGATCATGATTTGAAAATTTCTGCCCAAAGCTATTTATCACAGTTTTATAAAAATTTAGGTTTCACAAATACCGGCGCTTATTACTTAGAAGATTCAATCCCTCACCAAGAAATGATTTATCAACATTAAGCTTTCTAATTGACTATTCCTCGATATTAATTTTCGCCTTGGGTATAATCATTCTGTTTACCACCAAAGTTTTATTATATGACCCAAAACATCAACACAACTCACACAGGCAACAGCGTTGCCATTGTTCCCATCACTCAAAGTAACTATGATACGTGGCTGTCCGCCCAAAACGCCTATTTAAAAAACGTCGCAACCCAACAAGAATTGGGTGCCAAAGTTGGACAGTTTTTGGTTGACTATAAAGATGATGGTAGTTTGTCCAAAGTATACCTGATGGTGTCAGATGACCTCAACCCATACGCTATATGCCATGCTTTTAAAGAATTTCCCATCGCACATTATCATATTGAATCTGCTGAAGACAAAGTGACTTCACACTTGATTTTAGCTTGGGGGTATGGCACCTATTGCTTCACTAAATACTTGGCAAAAAAAAGCTGTGCCACTTTAGTTATTAAGGATACAAAACGCTATCACAGTGAGCTTTCACTGATTAATGCAACTTATTTGGTCCGTGATTTAATTAACACACCTGCAGATGACATGGGGCCCACCGAAATGTCTGCGGTTGCTGAAAGCTTTGCTGAACAGAATCAGGCCACTTTCACTGAAACAGTGGGAGATGCTTTGTTGACTGAAAACTTCCCTTCTATTCATATTGTTGGACGAGCCAGTCACAAAGCACCTCGGTTAATAGAAATTAATTGGGGTAATGAAAATCATCCAAAAATATCACTGGTAGGTAAAGGCGTTTGCTTTGATACCGGTGGTAATAACATGAAAGCAGCACAATTCATGCGGTGGATGAAAAAAGACATGGGTGGTGGCGCACACGTTCTTGGTTTGGCACAACTCATCATTGATCACCAGTTACCTGTTTGTTTACAAGTTTTAATTCCTACAGTTGAAAATGCAGTGGCTGGCAATGCTTTTCGCCAAGGGGATGTAGCAAGAACACGCTCTGGCCAAACCATTGAAATAGGACACACCGATGCAGAAGGCAGGGTAATACTGGCAGATGCACTGAGTTATGCCAGTGAATCAAAGCCCGATTTAATCATTGATTTTGCCACATTAACGGGTGCAGCACGGGTCGCTATGGGTCCAACCGTAACACCTATATTCAGTAACCGCAAAGCAATCACTGATGGTGTCTTTGAAAGTGGTCAATTGACGCACGATGAAACGTGGCCTCTTCCTTTGCAACAAAGCTACAATAAATACATCAAATCAACTGTTGCTGACTTAACCAATTCATCCACCCTTCCTCAAGCTGGGTGTATTCTGGCGGCTTTATTTCTTGAGCATTTTGTCGATAAAGACATCCCTTGGATGCACATCGATACATATGGTTGGAATTTTGGAGACAGAACCGGTGGCACTGAAGGTGGTGAGGCTTTGGCGATGCATGCTGTATTTAATTGGCTCAAAGGACAATACACTACATGAATAATGCACCACAAAACCTACACTTTGGTCAAGGCCAAGGCCCTGACCAAAAGCCCGCTTTAATCTTAGGACATTATGCCAACAGACATGGTTTAATCACTGGTGCTACGGGCACAGGAAAAACAGTTACACTACAGGTATTGGCCGAAAATTTTTCACAATTAGGCGTTCCAGTCTTTATCACCGACATCAAAGGCGATGTCTCAGGTTTGTCTCAAGCGGGAACACAAAAAGAATTTTTGGATAACAGAGCCAAAGAACTGAACATCCAAAATTACCGCTATGAGGGTTCACCTACCATCTTTTGGGACATCTTTAAAAAGCATGGTCACCCAGTCAGAACCACCATACAAGAAATTGGTCCTTTGTATTTAAGTCGCTTACTCGAACTTTCCGATGTTCAAGAAGGCGTTATTGCAGTTGCCTTTAATTATGCAGAGCAAAATGAAATGCCATTGCTGGACTTAAAAGATTTGAAGTCATTGTTGCAATATATGGGCGAGAACTACAAACAAATTTCATCCGCATATGGACGTATCACCAACGCTTCAATCGGCGCCATCCAACGCCGATTATTGAATTTAGAATCCCAAGATGGTGACCAACTATTTGGTGAGCCTGCGTTACAACTGGCAGATTTGATGCGTCAAGACATGTCTGGTAATGGAATTATCAGCATCATGGAATCTCGTGACTTAATGATGAAACCGCAATTGTATGCTTCTTTCTTGTTGTGGCTCATGACTGAGTTGTTTGAATCCTTGCCTGAAGTAGGTGATCAAGCATTACCCAAACTGGTGTTGTTTTTTGACGAGGCCCATTTAATTTTTGACGATTCACCAAAAGAAGTACTCAAACGCATTGAACAAGTGGCCCGATTGATTCGTTCAAAAGGAGTTGGTATCTATTTCTGCACCCAATCTCCTGGAGACATTCCCGAAGATGTTTTGGGCCAACTGGGTAACAAAATTCAACATGCTTTAAGGGCTTATACTTCCAAAGACAAAAAGGTCATCAATGCCGTAGCAGACTCTTTCCGTCCCAACCCGCATTTTAACACGGCTGATGTCATTACTCAGTTGGGGGTTGGTGAAGCCCTGGTTTCAACACTTGAGGCCAAAGGAGCACCTTCAGTCGTCGAACGGGTCAAAATTGCACCACCACGGTGTCGCATGGCACCTGCAAGTGATGAAGAACGTAATCTGGTGATGAAAAGATCTCCAGTAAGCGGCAAATACGACACCAGCTTAGACCGCGAATCGGCCTATGAAAAGCTGAAGCAACGTCGCGCCGAAATGGCGGCAGAAAAAGCCAAACAACAAGCTCGCTTAGAACAAGAAGCCAAAAACCAAAAACAATCAAGTGGTCGAAAACGTGTTGGCCGCCCACCGGATTCCTTTGCTACTAAACTGGGCAAATCATTACAACAAAGACTAACAACTAAAGCGGTTAATGCCATATGGAAAACTTTGTTTGGGCGTAAAAGATAACATCAAATGATCAGCAGTTTGTTTATACTGTTATTAACTGGACTGGTGGTTGGTTTCTTTGCTGGGCTTTTAGGTATTGGTGGTGGAGCCATTATGGTTCCTGCACTGACAGCCTATTTTTTATGGCAAGGTTTTGACACATCTGTGGTTGTGCATCTGGCATTAGCCACTTCCATGTCCTGCATTGTGTTCAATGCCCTAATAAGTATCCGAACTCACCAAAAACATCACGCCATTCTATGGTCTATTTTTATTCAAATGGCACCCGCTGTACTGATTGGCAGTACCTTAGCCACTGTATTTGTTTTAAAAATTGAATCAAAGTCAGTGGCATTGGTATTTATGGTTTTGATGTTTTTAGTCGCTATACAAATGGTTGTAAACTTCAAGCCCAAACCCTCAACTTCAAGCAAGTTAAACAAACCCATACTGTTAAGTGGCGGCTTTATCATCGGGTTATTGTCTGCCATGATTGCCATAGGTGGAGGTTCATTAACTGTGCCTTTTTTGCATTGGTACCAAGTCAAAATACCCAAAGCAATCGCAACAGCAGCAGCCATAGGTCTACCACTGGCATTATCTGCTTGCGTTGTTTATATCATACAAGGCTGGCATCAAGGCGGGTTACCGCCTCACACAATTGGCTACATTTACTGGCCAGCGACTTGCGCCTTGTGCTTAGGCAGTGTTTTTACCACTTCAATTGGCGCCAATTTAACTCATCGATGGCCAGTTAAAATGATAAAACGTATATTTGCACTGTTAATCAGCTTGCTGGCCATAAAGATGTATTTTACATTTTAGGCCAACATCACTGTTAAAGAACTTTTAATTGATGCAGCTGTATTTGCCTCATGTTTACAACACATTCATCAACACTTTTGCTAAGTAAGTCGCTTAAATTATTGATGTTAAAGCAGATACAAACCATAAAATGACTTATCCACACAAGCTGTGGATAACTTTGTTAATAACTTTCATTTTTCCCTGCTATTTGCCTTTAGCTGTTTGAACAAAGACACATTGGTTAATTTTTAACCAGTCGTCTTACTTCATATATATCAATAACTTACAGCGACTATTGAATGTGACAATCAAGTTCTGTAAGCTAAATTCTTGTTTTGTGGCATTGACATGACGTTCTGTGCATAAAAATCATTTTGTCAACAAGATAATTGATTATATTTTTATGATATCTGACAATGATAAGTTGACATTGCTGTGAAATTTGATAGGCCAGAAACAGCAGCAATTTATTATTCCTTACTCACAAAATTACCTTCATATCAGAATACATATGTTTAATGTTGAGACAAAATCAGCAATTAAAATATTGGTTTGTAGCACCCTGGTTTTGTCTCGCCTTGTATTCTGCTCAATAAAACCAGATGATTGAACAGCAGAAATTCAACTCCGCTTTTTAATGCGCTTCATCCCAATTTGCTCCTACACCATAATCAACCACCAAAGGAACATCCAATTCAACAACTGATTCCATGGCATTTTTAATTTTCGTCGCCCACATTGTGGCTGCATCTTGTTTCACTTCAAAAACCAATTCATCGTGAACTTGCATAATCATGCGAATATCATCTGTTTGATGGGTCTCTTCATATACCACCAACATCGCTTTTTTAATGATGTCAGCTGCCGTACCCTGCATGGGAGCATTGATAGCGGCCCTCTCTGCACCTGCTCTCACACGTGCATTGCGATTATTAATTTCAGGAAAATACAAGCGCCTACCAAACAAGGTGTCCAAATAACCCTGATCGCCTGCCTGTTGTTTAACCTGTTCTATAAAGCCTGCCACCTTGGGATATTGAGCAAAGTATTGCTTCATGTAATTTGAAGCTTCTTTGCGGCTGATGTGAAGTTGTTTACTGAGGCCAAATGCACTCATGCCATACATCAACCCAAAATTAATTGCTTTCGCTGCTCGTCTTTGCTCACTTGTGACTTCAGCCAATGGCGTTTCAAAAACTTGTGAAGCCGTTTGACTGTGTACATCCACACCGTCATTAAATGCTTTCAATAAATTCTCATCTTGTGACAAATGTGCCATGATCCGGAGTTCAATTTGTGAATAATCAGCAGCCATCAGCTGCCAACCTTCAGGCGCAATAAATGCTTTACGTATTTTTCTACCTTCTTCTGTACGTATCGGAATATTTTGTAGGTTTGGATTTGATGATGACAAACGCCCAGTTATTGCTACTGCTTGATGGTAGGACGTATGTATACGTCCTGTTTTCTTATTAATTTCCAGTGGCAATTTATCTGTATAAGTACTCTTCAACTTACTTAATGAGCGGTATGCCAGTATGACAGCAGGCAGTTCATACTCAGCCGATAAATCTTGTAATACATCTTCAGCTGTAGATGCTTGACCGGTGGCTGTTTTTTTCAATACAGGAATACCCTGCTCTTCAAATAAAATTACTTGTAATTGTTTAGGAGAACCTAAATTAAACGCCCTTCCAGCCAATTCATAAGCCTTCAGTTGTAATTTATTCATACTAAACTCAAGGTGTTTACTTTGTTTGGCTAATTCAACTCGGTCTATCAATACACCCGTCTGTTCCATGGTAGCCAACACCTTAACCAAGGGCATTTCCAAGTCTGTAAATATGCTTTTTTGCGAAGACTCTTTAAGTTGGTCCCATATGGCTTGGTGTAACTGAAAAGTGATGTCTGCATCTTCTGCAGCATAATGGGCTGCATCAGCCAACGGAACCTGCGCGAAAGGAATCTGTTTCGCACCTTTGCCACAGATGTCTTCATACTTTACTGTTTTCTTACCTAAATACAAGTCAGCCAGTGAATCCATATCATGTCTGGTGACTGAAGCATTCAAAACATAAGATTCCAGCATGGTATCGAATTTCTGACTGTCTATTTCGGCTTGATAATTCGACAATACATTAAGATCATATTTAAAATGCTGGCCAATCACATCAACCTGTTGCAAAGCAGGAATCACATACTCAAGCACTTCATTCAAATCCAGTTGTTTATCTACCGATTCATGCGCAATTGGAATGTATGCTGCTTTTTCTGCTTGATATGCAAATGACATACCAATGATGTTAGCACCGATGGGGTTTAAAGAATCAGTCTCTAAGTCAAAAGCCACCAATCCAGCCTGTTTTATTTCTTTAAGCCAGGCCGTTAATGACGTCATATCTTGAATAATCGTATATTCTATTTTCTCAGGAACATCTTGGGTCTTACTGTCATTGGCTTGTAACTCTGCAAAACGCTTCATGTCATATTGGCGACCAATTTCATTTAAGCTACTGATGTCTTTTTCTTGTAATATAAAATCACCGGGTTTGTAATCAACATCACAATCTTTTTTTATAACAACCAACTCTCTTGACAACTTAAGTTGTTCAATACCTTCACGCAAATATTCACCCACTTTACCTTTAAAGTCATTTGCATGCGCAATGATATTATCAACAGAATCGTATTCCGCTAACCACTTAACAGCTGTTTTAGGACCCACTTTATTAACACCAGGAATGTTATCCGACGAGTCTCCAATCAATGCCAGATAATCAATGATTTGATCTGGCCGCACGCCAAACTTCTCTTTTACGCCCGCTTCATCCATCACATAATCAGACATGGTATTTACCAAGGTAACATGATCTGAAACCAACTGAGCCAAATCTTTATCACTGGTTGAAACCAACGTTTCAATACCCAAGGCTTCTGCCTTTTTAACCAACGTTCCAATCACATCATCTGCTTCTACATGTGGCACTTCTAACATAGGAATGCCCATGGCTTTAATCAATTCTTTGGTTGGTTGTAATTGCATTCGCAACTCATCAGGCATGGGAGGACGGTTTGCCTTATACTCTGAATACATGTCATGTCTGAACGTTTTACCTTTGGCATCAAAGACCACCACCATATATTCTGGCTTGTATTCATCCAACATCCGTTGCAGCATGTTGGTCACCCCATACATCACTCCGGTAGGGTGCCCTTCCTTGTTGGCCAGCCTACGTAAATTAGGCACAAAAAAAGCCCGAAATAAATAGGATGATCCATCTACTAAATACAGTGTTTTATTTGTCATGTACAATCTTTTATTAAACCAACTTCTGATTGTAGTTTTTTTAACTCCAGATTAACACCTCTTTCCAAGTTGTTAAAAACCATACTATTCAAATTTTTTCATGACAATTTAACGATATTAAGTTAATATCATAATCAGGGTGATCATTCACAAACATTATAAATCTAAAGGGGAAAATCATGAAAAGATCCACACGACTCTTGTCGCTATTTTCGTTTTGTACACTACCATCTCTGGCTTTGGCAGATGTTGAGGCGCTGGTTTACAACAACCAACTAGAGCTTTCTGGTCTGAACGATCAACAAGCTTATCAACTTAAATTAATCATGCCAGATGGACAGTTGATGCAACTTCAATTACAAAAATCTAACTCGATACTGTTTACTGCTTCAGATTTTAATACCAGCTCTTTTCCAGACGGTCAATACAAATACGAACTGGTACCGATTAAAGACCAATTAAGCAAATTAAGAACCAGCGATACAACGCCTGTAAATAACAAACAAACTAACCTGCTCAGCGGGACTTTTTCTGTAAAAGAAGGCACCACAGTCATCGACCAAGATGAAGACACCAGAGCCCAAGTGTTCACACAAGATGTGATTGTACAAGGCTCCGAATGTATAGGTTTTGATTGTGTTAATGGTGAAGCCTTTGGTTTTGACACACTCAGGCTCAAAGAAAACAACCTACGTATCCGATTTATGGATACCAGTAGCAGTGCAAGTTTCCCAAGCAATGATTGGGAATTAACAGCCAATGATACGACCAATGGTGGCTTGAATAGATTTTCGATTACTGATATTGATGGTGGAAAAACACCATTCACCATTGAAGCAGGGGCCAAAAACAATGCGCTGTATATTGACGATTCCAGCCGAGTTGGTATTGGCACTAGCACACCTGTTGTTGAAGTACACGTTACTGATGGTGACACACCCACATTAAGACTGGAACAAAACAGCTCCAGCGGCTGGACTGCACAAACTTGGGACGTTGCAGGCAACGAAGCTAACTTTTTTGTCAGGGATGCCACCAACGGCAGTACATTGCCATTTAAAATCAAACCAGGCGCCCCATCTGATGCTTTTAACATTAACAGTAATTCAGTTGAGTCTAAAACAGATACTTTTAAAGTATTTGACGGTGATACACCTAACAAATTGGTTGTAACTGCAAACGGTCGAATTGGTTTCGGCACAAGTGCTCCAACGCACGGATTACATGTTTCAAGAAATGAAAACATAGCTTTGGTTTTAGAAAACAGCACCACCAACGAAGCATGGAAAATATCAAATAAGGGAAGCAGTCTACAGTATGGAAAAACTGGGTCTCTTACCGGCAGGTTTGAATTTTTTGAAACAGGACAATTCCAAATTGGAGACCCTTCTGCAAGAATATTCGACCTTGAAGCAAATGGTAATTTGACAATTACTGGGTCACTTTCTCAAAACTCTGATGTTAACTCTAAGGAAAATATCCAGATTGTTAATCCTGCTGAAATTTTACAAAAAGTGACAGATCTTCCAATTTCTGTTTGGAACTATAAATTTGACGCTGACAATATCAGACACCTAGGCCCTATGGCCCAAGACTTTTATAAACTATTTGGTTTAGGTGCTCGTGAAGACAAAATAGCAACCTTAGATACCACAGGTGTTGCATTGGCATCAATTAAAGCACTTGCAAATAAAGTCAACGAAAAAGAAAGTCAAATTAATAAACTAAAAAATGAAAATGAAAATTTACATAACAGATTAAAAGCACTTGAAGATGCATTTACTAAATTAAGTAAATAAAATCACCACTAACCCCATCCTATTTGTGTATAGGATGGGTCGTTCTTCCATCATTATTTCAACATTTAAATGAATCGTAGATTTTTGGTACGAAATTACACTCTGACTCTAACCAACTGAAAGATTCAGATTTTTTATCTTCTTCAGAGAAGATGTATGCTAAAAAATCAGGGTGTTGGAACCAACGGTGATAATGTAAATGAATTAAATCACCTAAAGCAACCTTTTGTGATTCCCTTTTTTGAAGCCTTGGACGAAAAGGGAGAGGATAATTATACTTGATACTTGGCACATGGGGTTCAAAGCCTAACTTACTAAGGGTGACAGATATAGACATTTGTTCAATGAACCCATAATCAACCTTGTGCCGAGACGCATTCGTGTTGGTTCTGATGTCGCTTACCATTAACCGATGAAAGTCATCGTGCCATGAATTAAAAAAACCCAGGTGTTTTTTTGCGAATATAAAACCTGAGTTGTAATATGGCCGAATTTGTTGCCGATCAATTGATGTTTTCATGGTCGCTTGTGGTAGAGGCTCTGAAAACAAACCATACGCTTTTTGCCAAAACTCATCATTTATATCATCTTTCCCAAATGAGCCAATGCCCTTATTGTCTACTGGTCGAATCAACAGGCTATGCTCTTCGAATAATTGGTAATTCAACGCATTTACAAATACAGTGTCCGTATCAACCAGTAAACAACCCTTTAAACTCGGATATGTACTTTCAATATAACTTGTAGCATATATACCATTACATAATGGAAAATAATCAAATGATTGATTCAAATTTTTATATAAATAAGTAGCCCCATGCTTTTCAAGCAACTTGACTGTTTTACCTGAGGGTGTAAATTGCTTTCTAACACAACAAGCAAATGACTTAACCGAATTAAACGGAGCAATATACTTTTCAATTGATTTTTGAAGTAATATTGCTTGTTGTTCAAGCAAACCTTTTTCAACAATATATACAATACCAATCATTATGAATGAAAAGTATTACAAGAACTTGTCACCCATGCTAACTCCTGTTCTGACAAACCTGGATAAATTGGCAAACTGACTACTTGGTTACAAATGGATTCTGTAATTGGGAAATCAACAGATGAAAACTCATTCAAATATACTCCAGACAAGTGAGGGGGTATTGGGTAATGAATTAAAGTTTCTATCCCACAGTCTTGCATATGCTTAATGAAATCCTCTCTATTTTTAACCCTTAAAACATATTGGTGCCACACATGATTACTGACAAGTTCAGGGCATATTAATTCATTTGAAGATATATGTTCGTCATAATATGACGCGATGCGTTTCCTTTCATGAATAAGTTCATCTAATGTATTTAGTTTTTCAATTAGAATAGCAGCTTGTACCTCATCCATTCGACTGTTAATTCCATAACATTCATGTTTATACTTCTCACTTGAACCATAGTTTCTAATTAATTTCATTTTTTTATATAATGAAGCATCATTAGTAACCACAGCACCTGCATCCCCACAAGCACCCAAGTTTTTTGTTGGATAAAAGCTAAATGCAGCTGCAATGCCCACACTACCACACTTAATCCCTTGAGAAACATCAGCCCCATGAGCCTGCGCAACATCTTCAATTACAGGTATACCATATTGATCACCTAATGATTTAAGGGAAATTACATCAACAGGGCGTCCATATAAATGAACAGCAATTATGGCTTTAGTTTTTTTTGTTATTAATCGCTCTACAGCATCAATATCCATATTGTATGTATGTGGATCAGGTTCAACCGGTACTATCTTTGCACCTAAGTCTGTCACGGGCAACCAAGTTGCTATGAAAGTATGTGCAGGTACTATCACCTCACTTTGCTGGTTAACCCCTATGGCCATGAGTATTATTTTAATGGCGTCCAATCCATTACCTACCCCTAAACAATAATCTGCACCTAAGTAATCACAAAAATCAGACTCAAACTGATTCACTTTAGGGCCTAAAATAAAATGACCACTCTTTAATGTATCAGCCACTGAAGCTAACACATTATCAATGTAACTGTTATTTTCTTTATTAAAGTCGAAAAATTTAACCTTCATGGTCTTGTTTTGGTAATCTGAACAAACTCATTATAGTCATGGTAATAATCATCTGGGTCATATTTATTTGAGGCTAAAACCATTAGAACAGATCCCGATGAAAAATTACTAATCTCACGCCAGATCATGGGACAAATGTAAAGGCCATAATATGAACGGTTCATATGTATAGTTTTACTTGATGTTCCATCATTTAATTCAATATCAAAACTTCCGGAAAGCGCAATAATAAGCTGATGTAAATCTTTATGTGCATGCCCACCTCTCTCTGCTCCACCTGGAACATCATATAAATAATAAACTCGCTCAATATCAAATGGAATATGATTTGAACCTTCAATATATGTAAGATTCCCTTTGGGGTTCGAAATAACAGGAAGATCAATTATTTTACATTTATCTATCAACATTGAACTTATCCACCCACATTTGAATAAAAATATTCATAATATTTCCCATATTTTGTTAAACACGCTTTTATTTTATTGGTTTCTGTATGGTTATATATTTCATTATCATTTCTTGATTGTAATGATACTTTTTCATTAACCGTACAGAAATTTAGTGTGTTTTGAATAATTGATGGATTTTCTATGAACTCTTCATATTTTAAAATGCTTATATGATTAATATTTTCATAATATTTTTTAAACATCCAGTCCAACAGCAAAACTTGCTTAACCATCACATCATCGGTATCAATTTTAACTATACTGGCTTTATCAAACTTTTCAGCAATCATTGATTTTCCCCGACTAAGGGAAAAGTTCAATGACCTCCATGATTTTATAACAGCCACTGGGTCTCTTACGGTTACTATAACTCTAAAATAATTTGAATGAATAAACTGCTTTAAAAGAGCAGTTATAAAAATATTTGATTTGATAACCCAAGCTTTATTATATGTAGAACTATCTAAAATAACCTGCTGAGATTGTTTGGTTTTAATCACTCCATTTTCGGTTCTACAAAAATGATTATCAGTTAATTCTCCTGTACCTATACCAAAATTCATATATACAGGCTTGCCCATATAAACTTGCTCCCTCAAAAACTCTATATTTCTATTCATTTCAATAGGAATTTGATCTATCTCAGAAAGCTGTCTAATTTCCTTTAACCAATTTGGTTCGTCTAAACCTACCACATGTTTGTAATCGGTAATTAACTTAAGTAATAAGGTACTTCCACTTCTTGGAATACCAGTAAGCAACATATTGCGATTAATTATTTTGGGGGACAAATTTTGCATTGATTTTGTTTTTTATTTTCGGTGTAACGGCAACAACTGTTAACCAATCCAGTCCTGTATTATAATGTCCAACCCTGTTTTCAGATGTGAGTAATACCTCAAACCCTGTTGATTTTATTATTTTTTCCATACTAACCCTTGTAAATCCCCACAAATGTACTGGATCAGGTGTATTGTCCATTGGCGCAAAATGTTTTTGCATCAAAGGTGTTCCAATTACAATTGCATCAACGGAAAGCTTACTGACACTTTGGATTAAATGTGCTGGGTCTTCGAAATGTTCACAAAACTCAAACATCGAAATAATATTAGGTTTTTCACCTTTATCATTTAAGTCCTTAATAACAGAGAAAGCATTTTCACAAGTATACTTTCTATTTGCAGCGGAATTTGCTTTCGCAAACTTAATTCTATTCTCTTGTAAATCACATCCCTGAAATACCCATTTACCGGATGGATAAATCTCTTGATTAACTGCATTAACAATGTAACCAACCCCACAACCAACATCCAACCATCTGCCATTCTCAACACCAACTTGATTAAATATTCCTATCAATGTTTCAATAATATTAACTGCATATGTTTTCCGTAACACATGGTTTATATTTTTATTAATTTCGATTGGCACATAACGTTTCTTAGAATTATCATCGAAAACTTTTTCTTTTAGTTTTTCTTTTAATAACTTATTTTGGTTAATATAAAAGTCTTCGTACGCCTGTGAACTTAATCTTATGAATGGTTTAATTTCATCCGATTGAATAGTACCATCAGTTATTAACGATATGGTTTTATTTTTCTCAGGTAACCAGTTACCAAAATATGATAACCGAGTCAGAATAACCTCCGAAATTGTTTCAATTTTTTGAACATTTTGCTTTGTCACAGCATCTTCCAACACCTCAAGACTGTCTCTCAAATAAGAATACAAGAATGGGGATTCTGTTCTTATTAATTTAAGGGATTCCTGAAGTTTAAATTGAGTTGAGTTATCTGGGGACTTAACACCTTCCAAAAGCTCATATACTAGTTCGATTAAATCTGAATTATTTTTCATTGAATATATTTGAAATATGAGTGTTTTTTATAAGAAAACGCGCAAAGTCTTTGGTAGCACCTTCCGATAAATGTGAACGATCATAAGTGACCATTTCCTTTTGATCTAAAGTGAAAGCCATACATGAGTTTTGTTTACAAAAATATGCTAGTTTGTCTATATAAATAGCTCCAGCATCTAAAATCATGTGTCGAGCTTTATCATTTAATTTAAATATTTTTTTAACTAAAACTTTGTCAATTTTATTTTGTGCGACCTGAAAGCTTTCTGATTTATGTGCAACAATTCTAGTTTGGTTACTATACCATGGGCCCACTCCCATCACAATTACATTGATACCTAGGCTGTTCAAATCCACAACTGTCTTGACAAGATTCTCCAGTCTGGAATGGTTTAATTTAATTGAATATACAACATATCTCACCTTTTCGTGTTTATTTAAATAGCTCTTAATATCATTGTAACTTGTCTTACAATTAGTACTGCTATTTTTTGTTGTGTCCATCAAATGAGGGCATCCTTTTTCGCTAATTAAGATGTAATGATTTTGCGGGTAAGCTTGACTTAAAATATTAAAACCATCAATTCCATGTGAATCTCCCACAATCAAAACATTATTTTTTTTAGGGTTGGGTTTTAAACACTTTTCAGGGGTCACAAATGAGTTCGTATCACATTGGTTAAACCATTTTTCATGTCTTTTTAAGTTTGCGACTTTTGCAGGGAGGCTAACAACCTCTTCAACCGGATTCCCAGAGACAAATAAACGGCCATTATTATTAACAATGTAATAAAGCATCAATAAAATGAAAAAACAGAAAATTACAAACTGCTTTTCCCTTTTATGACCAAACCTTAATTTAGATTCAATACTTTCATGAAGTATCATAGCCAAAACAAATGAAATTAACACCAATACAACACTATCAATTAAACCAAGTTTTTGGGGGCTTAAAAAAGTATAGAATACAATCAGTGGCCAGTGCACCAAATATAATGAATACGATATTTTACCAATGTATAAAGAAAACCGATTTGCTAATATCACTTGGCTCAATTGTACATCTCTCAAATATATAATAATTGCACAGGACAAACACGGAATTATTGGCCACCAGCCAGGAAAAGCAATGGCTTGAGTAAAGTATAAGAAGCATAATACTATGCTTAACAATGAAACAAACACCAATAATTCAGCCAAATTGGGACTAATATATTTCTTTGATTTTGGTAAAAAGCAAATCAATCCGCCTAAAATGAATTCAAACATTCTAAATGGTAGTAAATAAAAAGTTAGGTTCGAATAGTCAGGTGTTAGTAAAATCGATATAAAAAAACTCAAAACAAACAGTACACTTAGAATCTTAGCTATAGAATGTAACGCGATTTTTTTAAATAAAAGTACAATTAAAGCTGGATATAAAAGATAAAACTGTTCTTCTACACCTAAAGACCAAGTATGTAGTAAAGGTTTAAATTTTGCGGAGAAGTCCCAATAACCAGATTCAATAAAAAAAAATATGTTGGAAAAAGAAAAAATTGCTGCAATTGCCGATTCATAAGTTTTTACTATTAGCTCGGGTGGATAAATAAAAAATACGACAATACAAGAAACTATTACAGTTACGGCCAAAGAAGGCAATAGTCTACGAATCCTCCTCATATAAAAATTTTTTAATTTGAATGAGTTATTCAGAAGATCACGCAGTATTAATTGAGTGATTAAATATCCGGATATTGTAAAAAAAATATCGACACCTACAAACCCTCCTGGAATTAATTCAATCCCACTGTGATAAATTAATACACCCAATATTGCAATCGCTCTTAGGCCTTGTATTTCACCCCTAAATTCCTTCTTATTACTTATTGATAACATGCTTGATCTACCAACCTTGCAAACTCTTTGCTTTTTGTAGGCATTAAATGATCTTGATTAATAAACGCTGATAGATTGAAATCCATATTCAAAGTTCTGAAATCGATGTATTTAATATCTAATTCATTAGCTATTTTTTTAAACTGAACCAGCGATTCCTGATATGCTTTATTGTTCTCAATAAATTTCAAATAATACTTATCAACTGGCGTCCTCAATATACAAACATTTGCTCCTTTATCTAATAGGAACTTCAACATATTTTTGTAAATATAAAAATAATTATTTGCTAACTCTGTGCCCATTAATGGCTCTTGAAACTCTACTCTAGACAACGTCCTTTTAAGACGTTCAGATTCCTCCATCTGTGACCAATATTGAGACTTTTTCATTTCATTTGGCCAACTCTTTGTAAAAACTTGCTTTAAGTCTTGCCAACTATCAATTGAAGCCAAGTATTGAGAGATACCTTTTTCAAACAAAAATATTTTAGGTAAATACCAGTAGTTTATATTGAAAAATTTACTGTGGTTTTTATCTAACCATTTTAAATGAATTTCACTTATCATCTGTGGCGATGCCTCAACAATTACATTTCTAGGCTTCCTATATTTATAGTAATTTCTGATAAATAAATCCATTACCGGAATAGTAGATCCTCCTCGACCTAAATTAAGGTATTTATCTTGATCAATAAAGGAGCGAAATATGTGTGAATCACCCACTGCAACATTGCTGTTGTTACTGGTGTAAACACTGTAAATTCTCTTAGGCACAGACTTTGGAATAGATACGACATATTCACGAAGAAACACCTCTGTCGCAGCAAGAAACACCATCAATGTAACCAATACTATGATTATATATTTCTTAAAAGAATCTATATATGAATTCTGAATAGCCATTTCCTATAATTTTATATAAACTAATGATTAATATGATGCATATTAATAATGTAAAAGTTCGACTTGGTTTCCACTCGGCATGTTTTGAATAATTGTTTTTTGGGTTGTAGTCCATAATTTCTTGGGTATTGGGCAAAAACTTAACCATCATGCACAATATTCCAACTAGAGCCAAAGATATTTGAGGCGATAAATCAAATATATATACACCTTGATTTAACAATAAGTCACTAAATCCAGTGGAAAAATCAGTCAATGCAGATGATAGCGTAGTAATACTTAACATTGATTCCGACCTAAAAACTATAAAGGTTAAATTAACAAAAATGAAAGTGATTACCCAACTTATACTTAAATACAACCCTTTTGATGATTGAACCTTTAGCTTTTTTAAGACAGTTTTTCTATAAAGGTGATTAACGATCAAAGCAATACCATGCATTCCTCCCCAAATCACATATATCCAACCTGCTCCATGCCACAATCCTCCTAAAAGCATTGTAATCATTAGAAATATATACCTGTTAATTTCACCATGACGGTTACCTCCCATTGGTATATATAAATAGTCCCTTAAAAAGCTAGATAATGTTATATGCCACCGTCGCCAAAAACCAATAATACTTGATGCTTTGTATGGCGAATTAAAATTAATGGGTAAATTAATTCCAAACAATAATGCACTACCAATTGCTATATCTGAATATCCGGAAAAATCGAAATATATTTGTAAAGTGTAACACAATGAGCCACTCCAGGCTAACAAAGCAGGTATAGCCATACCTTGGTTACTTAACTCAAATACCCAATTTGCATGAGGCGCCAGACTATCAGCAATAACAACTTTTTTAAACAACCCAATTGCAATAATTGTTATTGCAGCAGCTATGGTTTTACTGTCCAGAACAATGAAGTAATCCTTCGAAAATTGCTGTAACACATCTTTATGATGAACGATTGGTCCAGAAACCAATTGAGGAAAAAATGCAACAAATAACACATAACTTCTAAATGAATTGTCTTCGATTTTGTTCTGTTTAGCATCAACTAAATAAGCAATTTGCTGAAAAGTAAAAAATGAAATAGCTAATGGTAAAACTATGTTATCTACCAGGTGACCATATCCAAACGTACCAAGAAAAAAACCACTATATTTATAGTAGCCTAATGTTGCTAAATTTAAAATAATACCAATTGTTAAAATGGCCTTACTGAACTTCTTAAAGTTCATGATTGCCTGTCCAGCAATATAGTTGAGAACAATTGATATCAACAGCAATGATAAGTACTCAACCTTCCACCATGTATAAAAAAACAAAGATCCAATAATCAGAAAATTTATTCCTGTAACCTTGTTTGTTTTATTTATTAAAAAATAATATATAAGAGACATCAATGGTAAAAAAACCAACAGATACTCTAGTGAATTAAATAACAATACTTTAGCTCCTTAGTAAGTTAATGGTGAATTATCATTCATTAAAACAAGCCTTAAAAACCGAAGATGAAAATTGTTTACTAACAATGGGAGCAAGATGGTCTTGGTTAATAAATACACTGTCTGGAAACTTTATATCAATGTGTTGCTGTTTTATTAATTTTATATTGTATGCCTGTGATACTTCATCAAAAAAAGACATCGCAGTCTTAAATTGTTCATACCTATTGCTATACTTTAAATAGGTTTCAGTAACAGGCGGTGTCACCATACAAACACTTGCTCCTTTAGATAACAAAAATTCAATTATTCTAAGATACACAGCTTGAAACCTTATTGATTCACTAGAATTCATTTCTGGAATGTGATGGATTACCCTAGATAATGTTCTTTCTTCTCTTTCTTGTAAACTTAGACTCAACCACTTTTCACTGTTAGCTTTCAGATCTTCATCTGATTTTGAATTATACACCTTTAGAATTTGCTTGATTGATTTGATTGAACTTAAAAATTCAGTTATCCCCCTCTCAAACATATAAGGTTTAATTGGTAATGTATTGATATTAAAATACATGTCATACCTCTGTGTGTTTCTCTTCAGTTGTGGCGTAGCAAATAGTTGTGGAGATGCTTGAATTATCACCTTTTCAGGTTTCTTATTATGTAAATAGTTTTTTAAAACAATTTCAACAGCTGGTAAGGGGTTCCCTCTTCTTGCTAGGTTTACATAATTAGTCCCTGCAATAAATGCACGGTACATTTGAGAATCGCCAACAACTACGTTTTTTAATTTACTGGTATAAACAAGGTCTATCAATTTAGGAGTTGACCTTTCTAGCTTAACAACGACACTTCGTAGAAAAAACTCCGTACACAAAGTAAAGACTATTATACTTATAACAAAGAACAAACTGTATTTTTTAGAAGAATCGGTAGATGAACTCGGAATAGCCATTTGTCATGATTTCATAAAGTGAGTAATAAAATAAGCAAACCATAACAAACAACCAAAGTTGATTAGGTTGCCAGTATGATCCTCCAACATCGAGATTTTTATGTTGGTAACCGAGTATTTGTTGTGAATTAGGACAATATTTAACCACAATAATTAACAAAGGTATCAAAATACTCATTTCGATAGATGCCTTTGTTTGTTGTATAGTTAAATCTTCTGAAACTAAGTCATTTAACCCAAGCATGACTTTAAACATATCAAAAGCCGCGCCTGCAGTTTCAGCTCGAAACAAAACAAAAGCAAAAATAACCGAAACAAAAGTCAGAGGCCAAGCAAAATATCTAATCAAATTTTGGAACAATATGGAGTTGTCCCATTGATATTTTTGCACTCTATTTCGAAATATATGATTTATTATCAAAAATAAGCCATGAAGCATGCCCCAAAGAAGAAATGTATAAGCTGCGCCATGCCAAAGGCCACCCAACATCATAGTAATGAAAATAAAGATTAACTTTAAAACAAATCCTTTTCTGTTTCCGCCCATTGGTATATATAAATAGTCTTTCAAAAACCTCGAAAGAGTCATGTGCCAAGTTCGCCAAAAATATATTATACTGGAAGACTTAAGTGGCGAATCAAAATTCAAAGGTATAAATATGCCAAACATTAATCCAAGCCCAACAGCCATATCCGAATAACCGGAAAAGTCAAAATACAATTGCAAAGTATAGGCCGTTGATGCCAACCAAGCATCAATTGTATTTACATCCAATAAAATATTTTTACTATCAAAAACCTGTATTACATAAGGAGATAACTCATCAGCAATCGCAACTTTCTTAAACAGCCCTAATACAAAAAGGGTAATTCCTGCTGCAAGTAACTTAAAGTTAAGTTGATGTTTTTGAGCAAATTGAGGCATCATTTCAGCATGGTGCACAATAGGGCCTGAAATTAATTGAGGAAAAAAAGTAATAAATAACACATACGACTTTAATGAAATATTTTTTATTGCGCCATGATAACTATCAACTAAAAATGCGATTTGTTGAAAAGTTATAAATGAAATGGCTAATGGTAGCGCAACTGAAATGGTCGATTTATTAATAAGCCCAAGAGAACTAACCACATCAATAAAAAAATTAATGTACTTAAAATAAAATAGCACTGCTAAATTAATAACAATACCAAACACCAGAATAGATTTAGATTTTTTCTTGGTTAGAACAGCTGAAATCCAGTAATTTGCACCAATAGAAAAAACTATCAATGTCAGATATTCAACTTTCCACCAAGTATAAAAGAATAGAGAGCTAAAGATTAAAAACAGTTTTGCATTATTATCACTGTATTTATTAACCAGCCAATAACCACATACCGTTAAAGGTAAAAAGATCAGTATAAAAATTAATGAATTAAATAACATATAAAAAAAACCTGCTTTATTAAAAGCAGGTTTTTAAAAGCTTAAAACTAAAAGCTATATGTCATTAAGGATTGGTTGGAGTACAAGCACCGCCACCTATAAATGTTTGTCTACGTGACTCAAACTCGTCAAAGTAATAAGTCTGACCAGCTGCAATACTTTCATGAACACCCATTTGTCCTAATCTGGCCAAATTAATTCCTTTAAATTTAGCAGCAGGTAGACTTAAACCAGTTAGGTTCAATACTGGCGTATCATTCTCGTCATCAGCGTCAATCCATACTTTCAAATAACCTGTATTGTTGTCACCAAACATCAAATCATACTCTAAACGGAAAGGAGCATTAGGTACTGGAAAGTTGAAAACGTTTCTTTTATTAGCACCACCTTGGTTATCATCACGTACATATCCAATTACTCGATAGTCAGGATTAAGCATATCAGCATTTGTATTATCAAACTTCATCATAAGATTATCAAAACCAAAACAAGCATCAGGACCACTTGGTAAACCACATGATGCAATGTGAAACTTCAATCTTCTTTCTGGCCCTGTACTAGGCAACTGTATGTTGTTAGGATTAAAACAAAAAGATGCTCTGTATCTTAATTCAGAATTTGGGCTATCATCTTCAACCCAATGCCGTGCTGCTCCACCTTGCTGTTCTTCAATTGCTAGTTGTAAACCACAATCAGTTCCATCATGAGCTGCAGCTTCTGTTACGTCTAATTTCCCAGTTGGGTTTTGAACTACCGACCATGCAGACTCTGCATTTGTTACATTACATGTTCCACCGGCTAAAGTAGCTGCACTAAACAGTAAAGACGCTGTTAGCATTCCTGTTTTTTTTAAAATTGTATTCATAAAAAAGTCCTCGTAAAATTAATCTTGTTTAAGTGTAAAACGCAATGTGTATTTTTTTCGGTCAATATTTATATTAATTTTTTACCTAAAACCTAAAAATAGTCTGAAAACGTATAAATTTAGTCATATATAACTAATCTTAAGTTCATAAAACATTGTGAACTCAAATCACACCTCTATGTTATTGCGAACAAAACCCCGTTCTTAAATAGTCTTAACATTTACATTACTCAACATCAAAATTCATTTTAAAAATAACATCACTGGTTATTTCTGCCAACAGCCCTGAAGTCATTGATCCCGTATAGATTTTATTATTTTTAATACTTTTAACCACACTTGCCCCACCGATAAAATCAGTTAATATTGGTACCTTAGAGCCTAATTTTATTGAATATATAGCTTGTTCAGCTGGAGTTACAACTATGCAATCACCTTCATCGTTTGCAATTAAACTTCTTGGGTTTAAAATATTATCTAACACGACAAGAGAATTAAAAATATTGTTTTTCATGTTTTCAAATTTAACTACTTGCCCATCTCTTGAAAGAGAACTTAATATATCTGGGTATCCCATAAATTTACCAGGAAGTATTGCAACATCATAAGGTCGACCAACATCTTCTATTAGTTTTATTTCTGTAAAGCTAAGGTTGTTATTTACAAATAAAGATATGTCTCCTGAAAAAAAATTTGAAACTACCAAATCCACATCTCCATCGTTGTCAACATCAATATTTTCAACATCATTTGGAGCATCATTTAATTGACTGATGATGTTTACCTCAAATATGATTCCATCCCGATTAAACCACCTAACAGAGTCATCTGAACCTGAAGTCCCTATTACATCCAGCTGCGTATCCCCATTTATGTCCGCCACAACAATTGAATTTGCATAAGGTGCGCCAGTAAAGATAGCTATTGTCTCGAACTCAGCATTGCCCATATTTCTATGCCAATAAAAAGTTGATGCATTAGATGCTGCTACCAAGACATCGAGAAATCCATTTTTATCTAAATCAGCAATCGTAACATCTGCAGCTCCATCAATATTTTCCGCGATGATGTGGTGCTCAAATGTCAAACCGTCATACCATTGAACCACATCATCCCTAAAACTGGTCGCCACGATATCATCAATGCCATCACCACTTATATCACCCGTAGCAACTGAACTAATACCATCTGGGAAGTCTTCCCAGACCACAAGTTCATTGTTGCTTTGATTTGGTTTGTAGAGAAGGTTTCTATTTTCAAAATAGGTTTGGGTAAGTATTAGTGGTTGTCCACTCAGATCAAAGTCGGCCACATTAACTGAAACATAACCATCTCTTGTATTCGCTATGAGTTGCTTTTCAAAGCCATTCAATTCTTCTGCATAAATGACCCCTACTTGGCTGGCTATACTGACCAATTCTTGTTGTTGGTCATTATCAATGTCAGCACAATACAATGAGTTGACTCCTGGCAAATCACTGTCAACAACCGTGGCATCAAACTGACTATTTCCTGTATTAACAAACGCATAAGCTGTGTTCGCTTCAGTTGCAGAAGCAACAAAATCAATCAGCAAATCGCCATTAACATCACAAGGAGTTATGAACCTGATACCATACATTTGAGAATTTAATATATTTTCTTGAAAAGATTTCCCTTCTTGATTTTCATATAGCCGAACTGAATTGTCACCGGAAGATGCCAGTAAAATATCAACATGACCGTCATTATTAAAATCAGCAACCAGTAGTTTTCTTGGCCGCATAATGTTACTTGCCATTATTTCAACACTGAAACTACCATCATATTTTTGGTGGTGCATATAAACAGTGTTGTCTTCAAAAGAAACACTGACCACATCCATTAAGCCATCGCCATCAAAATCACCCGCCTGTGCATCGGTCGGTAGCAGGATGTTCTGAGCAATGATTTGTTTTCTGTACACACCACCTTCAGCAATCAAAACAATTACTTCCTGTGTTTCAATTGAAGGGACAATAAAATCAGTAACACCATCATTATTGATATCGGTGGCTGTTATTCGATAGGCACCTGGTACATTTTTAGATAGGTACTGTTGTTTAAATACGGGCTTAACGGTATCTTGTACAAAGCCCTGATTAATGTAAGCCCGTATGTGCCCATCATCAATTGAGGCTGAAACCACATCCGTCAAACCATCATTGTTAATGTCTACGGGTATACTGTCTACAATGCCTACTTGAGATGGGCCGTGAATGCTTTCAATGACCCAGCCATCAGCAACCGTTTGTGATTGGCCGGTTTGGAAATTTAAAATGAGTGTCAGCAAAACAAAGCTTATATAAAGTTTCTTCATGAACAAGAAAATAACATGAAAGGCTTTATTTTTCTGTGAATTTCAGGTGTTTTTAATAAAATTTAATGCAATCAACCTAACTGGGCTAAAAAAGACAGGGCATCTTCACGGTCATGACTGATCTTCATGTCAGGTAACGAATTTAAAAACATGGCACCATAGCCCTTGCTGGTCAACCGACGGTCACAGATAACCAAAACACCCCGATCATTTTCCCCCCTAATCAACCGGCCAGCACCTTGTTTTAAACTGATAATGGCCTTGGGTATCTGGTAGTCAAAAAATGCCTTGCCACCATTTTTATTGATGTGTTCTATCTTGGCTTTTAATACAGGCTCACTGGGATGAGCAAACGGTAATTTATCAATGATGACCATGCTTAAACTGGCTCCAGACACATCAACGCCTTCCCAAAAGCTGGCGGCGCCCAACAACAAACCATTTCCGGATGCACGAAAATCTTCCAACATTTGATTACGATCTCCATTACCTTGTATAAACAAAGGCCGATTAAATTTATCACGAAAATGGTAAGCTGCCATCTGCAATGACTTGTGAGATGTGAACAGAAAAAAGACCCCTCCTTTGGCCTGTTCAATCAGTGGTAAAACGTATTCAAACATGGCTTTATTGAAGCCAAAATCATTAGGCTCAGGTAAATTTTTAGGCAACAACATCAATGCCTGTTTGGGGTAATCAAATGGACTGTCTAATAACAAGGTCTCTGCAGGCTTGAACCCTGTTTGTGACTGAAAATGTTCAAATGATTGATTCACCGTTAAGGTGGCTGAGGTTAATACCCAGCTGGTTTCTAAAGGAGCCCTGAATTCAGTCAATGGATCTGCAATTTCCAAGGGTGATTTATGCAGTGCAAAGTATTTTTCCCGGGCCTCAAACCAGTAAATGTAATGGCTGTCAGATTGTTTCATCATGTCCTGTAACAAATCAACCAAGGCGCTAAGCCTCATATAACAGTTTTGTAGTCCGGTGCTCTGAACCACCAATGGTTCTAAAGCTGACAACAATAAATTCATCTGGTGCAACAACAAATCAAAAGTTTCAATGATGATTTCTGTTTGAAACAGTCTTTTACTGCTTTCACGCTCTGGCATTTGACTCATTGCCAACAAACTGTCTCTTAACGCACGTTTCAACTGTTCATGACTGTCACTGATGGCTGCAAAAGCAGCATCCACTTCGCCCGCCTCGGTCAATAAGTCGTTTAATAAGTCAGCACATTGCCTTGAGCTGAACAGTTGGCTGAAAAATCGCCCAGCAATTTCAGGAATTTGATGTGATTCGTCCAAAACAATCACATCGGTTTTCGGCAACAGTTCACCGAAACCACCTTTTTTTATTGCCATATCAGCAAATAATAAGTGGTGATTAATAACCAATAAGTCAGCATCCAAGGCTTTTCGCCTTGCTTTGTACATAAAACAGTCGTTGTAATGATCACATTCCGAACCCAAACAGTTTTCTGGTGTTGATGTGAGGTTCAATAACAACAAGCGGTTTTCAACTTGATTGATAAACTCTGAAACTTCGCCACGAACAGTGGTATGTATCCAGTTGTGTAGGTACTTAAATAATTTTTTATTTTCTGGAAAACGACTCACTGGCATAACAGCTGCTTTGTGGTACCGGTGCAAACACAAATAATTACTGCGACCTTTTAAAAGGCGTACCTTGGGTTTAATTTCCAATAACCTAAGCAGCAAGGGGATGTCTTTACTGAATAACTGATCTTGGAGTGTTTTCGTGCCAGTTGAAACAATGATTTTTTTTCCCGAAATCAATGCTGGTAATAAGTAAGCAAATGTTTTACCGGTGCCGGTGCCAGCCTCCGCTATCAAGACCGCTTTTTGCTCAATAACAGCGGCAATTTTTTCAGCCATTTCTATTTGCTGTGGCCTCGATTTAAAGCCTTCCAGTTTGTCATGAAACAAACCCTTCTCACCCAATATATCTCTGATTTTCATCATTCAGTACCTGGCTGCTGGCATTTGCTTACATGAATCTATGGATTCCAACGCTTTGGCTTGGGTTTGCACATCATTCACCATTTCTGCAGCCAAAGCCAGTGTACGTCGAGCACGTTCACACAAAGGACCATGTGAAGGACCTTGTTCAACCACCAAGGATGACCAAGTATAGGCTTGCTGGTACTGCCCATTGGATAAATACACTTCAGCCAAGTGTTGTTGGACTAAAGCTGAACCAGGACCAATACTCAGTGCGCGTTTTAAAGTAAGTATCGCGTCACTCACTTGGTCTTTGCCCAGAAGCTTCTCAGCTTCCTCAACCAACAGTTGTACCGCCTCAGGCACCATAGGGGCCACTTGAATCACAGAGTCACTGTGCTCAGAGGGTTCACGAACTTGGTCATTCAAATCAATCGGTTTTCGTTGACTACAATGGCTCAACAGAAGAATCAGTATCGTGGCAATCAACCCACGTAAATAGCACAATTTCATAACCGCCCATCTTATCTGCTTATGAAAATGTGAACAAGACAATGATTACAAATTCATCAATAAATGAGACCAGATAACCAATGCGCCACTGCTACCCGTATATGAAGTCTTTTGGTTGTCATCCCTACCGACCCAAACAGTTGCTAACAGCTCTTGATTAAACCCCGAATACCAACTGTCCTTCCCTTCATTTGTGGTACCTGTTTTACCAAACATAGGGCCCTTCAGGTGGTAACGCTGGGTTATTTTTTTTGCGGTCCCTTCAGTGGTAATTAAATGTAAAGCCTGGTTGATGCTGTCGATGTGTTCTACACTGAATGACTGCACTTTGTTTCTTTTGCTTTGGCTTAAAAGTTTGCCTCCACTTTGAGTGATGTAATTCACAGCATGTATTTGGTGATTTTGACCTCTTGATGCAAAAAGTCCAAATAAGTGCTGTACTTCAAAGGGCGTTAATTCGACCGCTCCTAAAAATAAGGAAGGGTGGTTGCTGCGTTTGATATTCAGACCCAATTGTGACAGAAACTGAATAAAAGGTTTTAGCCCCATTTCTAAGCCCAAGTTCACTGTTGCTTGGTTTCTTGAATGAACCAAAGCATACATAGCCGTGATGTCTCCCAAACTTTTGTTGTCCCAGTTTTTAGGCTGCCAAAGCGTGCCATCTTCTGTTTTAAGACTCAAGGGTCGATCTGATACGGTTGCTGATAAAGAAAACTCAGGTAAAACCTCCAGTGCCGACAAATACACCAATGGCTTTATTAATGAGCCAATCTGACGTTTTGCTAACAAAGCACGATTGTAGTGAGAACGTGAACTTTTAGAACCTGAAACAGCCATCAGCTCACCATTTTGCGCCCCACTAACAACAATGGCACTTTCAACATCAGATGAAAGCCATTCACTGGTTTTTCTCGCTGTTTGCGTGGTTTTAAATTGGATATATGGGTCTAAATAAGTAAATATTTTCAAGCCTTTTTGATTCAAATCTCGCTGACTGAACTGAGTTTTAACTTGCCTTTTCACTACATCCATATAATCATCAAAGTCTGTTTTTAAACGCCACTGCTTGGACAACCCCAATGACATCTGAGTGGCTGATTGCCACTGATTTTTATTGATGATACCGGTCTCAAACCACATCTTAAGCACCAGATTTCTGCGTTCTAAAGCCCGTTTGGCTTGCTTAAAAGGGTTGTACCAAGATGGCCCTTTGATGATGCCTATCAATAAAGCTTGTTCAGCAATATTAAGCCGTGAAACAGGTTTAGCAAAATAATAAGTGGCAGCTTCCACAACACCATGTATCGCTACCGGGCCATCCTGACCCCAATATATTTCATTGAAATACATTTCTAAGATGTCTTTTTTAGTCAGCTTTTGTTCGATTAACATCGCTGCCATCGCTTCATGAAGCTTTCTGAGAAGGCTGTTTTGATTGTATTGTAATTTGTTTTTCACCAATTGTTGTGTCAAGGTGCTGCCACCCTGAACAACCTCCCCTGCCAATAAATTTTTTAGGGCTGCTCGCCCTATTCCAAACCAAGAAATACCATGATGATTTTTAAAAGACCTGTCCTCAACTGCTTGCAAACCTTTAACCAAAATATCAGGTAAAGCTGTTATTTTTATGGGTTGTCTGCTTTCCAATCCTTTGGAGAAAAAATGGCCAATAACTTTAGGTTCTAAACGATATATTTCTGGACTGATATTAACAATACCATCATCAACTATTGTGAGTTTTATTCTTTTCGGCTTACTTTCGCCTTCAATAAAATCAAAGCCTTTGCTGTAAATATCAAAACTGTTTTGATACCTTTGGTATTGACCCAATTGAGGTGTTTTATTTACCTGTTGATATCCCAATAAATCCAGCTCAAATTGTAACGCCTGTTGTGACAGCCTTTTTCCTTTATACAATTCCAAGGGCCTGGCATAAACCACAGAAGGAATCTCCCATTGTTCATTGACTATGGTTTCGGTCACATAGTTGATATAGAAATACCAAGGTGTCACCAATCCTACCAATAAACCGAAAAAATAGAGACTTAATCGAAACAGTAGTGATTTAATTGAAAAATTTGAAGGCTTTTTTTTAGTCACAAAATGAAGAGACACAGTTCACAAAAAATTTTGCCACATGTTAACACGAGATTTACTGTCTATGAGTACAATGGTTTTTTTTATCAATTTTTAAGGAATATATAATGCATATTAAACACCTATTATTTGTAACTGGGTTCTTTTCTGGCTCTGTCTTTGCTGACACTACTTTGGTTTATAACAATAAAGACGGCCAAGAAAACACTCGCATGTTTCTTTCTGATGGTTTAGTGAAAATAACCAATCAAGACCAAATCAATACAGCCATTGTTTTTGATACCAAAAAAACAGCCTTTACCATCATTAACCACCAAGAAAAATCCTACATGGTTTTTGGAGAAAAAGAACTTGAAGCCTTGGGGGATGTCTCAAAAATGATGGACAAAATTATCAATGAACAAATGGCACAGCTTCCAGAATCTCAAAGGGCACAAATGCGAAGCATGATTGAATCAATGGTTAAAAAACAAATGCCCAAACAAGCCCCACTTCCAAACTACAAAAAAAGTGGCCAAACTGACAGCTACAATGGCTTTTCATGTGATGTCGTTGTCAAAGAAGTAAACGGTCAAAGTGATGGCTCGTTTTGTGTCACTGATTATCAAAAGCTGGGTGTTGCAACTGCTGAATACAACACCATCAGAGATTTCATGAAAATTGCAGAGAAAATGGCTGCTCAACTTGGACAAGACCAAAGCATGAATTTCGATTCAATTGGGCAAGTATTACCTGTTTACTATGAAATGGGTGGTAACACCGCTTATTTAACTGAAGTAAATAATGATGCACTGCCATCACAAACATTTCAAGTCCCTACAGATTACAAGAAAGAGTCATTACCTAAAGAGCTTTTCTAATTTGTTAGACACCAATTAAACTAACAACTCAGTTAAAACCAATGGTTTAATGCCTCAATGATTTAATTATTGAGGCATTTTTTATCCCACAACAGAATCATTTGTCATCACCACATCCTTTTATTTTTGGTAGAATGCGCGAATGTTAGAAAATGCTTATTATGTTTACTATAACAGCACCGAGGAGACACCATCCGCTGATGCTTGGCACACCAAGCTTAAACAATGTGATGAAGTGTTGTTACAACAAATAAAAGACCAGTGCCCTGAAAATAAGACCATTATCGTGGTCAACGCCCACGCCAAACTGCCTCCCTATTGGGATATACGCTTAACCCAAGCATTTAATAACAACGGTGTTGCCAACTTAACAAGTTGCTTAAACTCTCAAGTCCACAACCTGTCTCCCTTATACCCAGAACAACAGTTCTCAGGTGATTCTTTGGTACTAGATAATACCTTGTACCTGTTACAAACACCGCAAGTATTTTTATCACACACACTGAATCCAGTGGCTTTTGCCTTTAGAGACCGCAACCACATCAGTTTTGAACAAGACATATATATTGTCAACAATCTGTTGATTGATATGGCATCTAAAGCACAACAAGTAAAAGGTGCTCCAGCAGATGACACAGGGGACCAAAGACCCTTACCAGCACATCCTTTGGCTGAGCTGCAATTCCTGTTAAGCAATTTCAAATCACCTTTATATCAACTTGATTATCCTTCACTCAATGACAAACCCAATGTATTACACATTGTTATGGACTGGGGTGGAGGCGTACATAAATGGGTCAATGACTTTATTCAGAACCAACCATCATATAACCATTTTGTTTTGTCTAGTGAGGGTGAATTTTTTCGTTATCAACATGGCGAAAAGTTCAAGCTATACTGGCGTGCCACAACGGGCCAGGCAATACAGGAATTTCATTTAAGCAAACCCATTCAAGCCACCAGTGTCACTCACCCTGAATACCAATCGCTACTCAACACTGTGTTGAACAGATGGGACATCAAATGTTTGGTGGTTTCATCCTTAATTGGTCATTCCATGGATTGTCTGAATACCGGATTACCTACTGTCAGGGTCTTACATGATTATTTCCCTCAGTGGCCCAGTTTAAATGCCCAATTAGACCAAACGCGCATTACAAGTTCAGATGTGGATGAGGCGCTGCAAAAGACTCAACACGAACCCTTTGGCCAAATCACATTGGCTCAATTACAACAATGGCAACAAGCCAACAACACACTGTTAAATCAACCCAACACCCTGATCATAGCACCCGATCAATCTGTGCCAAATAACATGGTTAAATTAGATGCATCCAGCTGCTATGAAAAAACACAAATCATAAGCCATGGTATCAACCCCATTGATGCCATTTCATATCAAGCCGATGCACAACCTTTTACTGTTTTGGTTTTAGGGCGCATCAGCAAGCCCAAAGGTGAAGACTTATTACATTCAATACTTGAGTCATTTGAAAACAATTCCGATTTTGCTTTTGTGTTATTGGGCGCTGGTGTTAGGGCAACTCACATCAAACCAGCTGATAACATCACTGTTATTGAAGACTATCAACAACAAGACCTACATAAACTGGTTTCAAAACACAATCCACAGCTGGCTTTATTAACATCAATAACTTCTGAAACTTTCAGTTACACGCTTTCCGAGTTACAAATGTTAGCAGTTCCTGTTTTAGCCACCGCTGTGGGCGCATTTAACAACAGAATTGAAGACGGAATCGATGGTTTTTTACTTGCACCAGATGCCAATCTATTTGTTAAAAAAATTCATGCTTTAAGAGAACAGCCCGAATGGCTCAACAAAGCAAGCATGGCCTGCAAGGCGCACAAACAAAAGCAACCACAAGAAATCGCGAATAGCTACTCAAAATTATTACAACCTTTCCATTTGAGCGTTTCAAAATACCCTGTTGATGCCTTATTAAGACCCAACCCATTGGCGCAAATCATACAAATAAAATCCCAACAAAAAGCGTCATTAAAGCGACAAATTAGCGCATTACAAAGCAATTTAGATGAGAAAATTCAGTGGGCCAAAAATCTCAACCAACAAATCACTCATTTAGAAAACAACTTGACACTTGAACGCCAGGAAAAAGCCCATTTGTTGTCTACAATCAAACAACAACAAAGCCAGTTTTTAGCAGAAACAAATGAGTTAAAAGAAACCATAAAACAGCAACAAGCTGCATTGACTGAGACCAACAAACAAATAGAACACCTCAACCAAAAGTTGAGCCAGTTTGTGAGTGAAAATAACCAACTTAAACAAACCATAGAAGACATGCTAAACAGTCGCTCATGGCGAATTACCAAGCCTTTAAGAAGCTTTACCACATATGCCAGACACAAAAGAAATGCCATCAAATTTCGTCTAAAACAAATCTCAGGGCTACCCAAAAGAATTAAAAACAGTTTAAAAACCAGGGGACTAAAACAAACAGCCAAGCTGGCCGCCAGCAAGATCAAAAAAACCAAGGTTGAACAACAAACCATCCATGCTCAAACAGTCAACGAGCAGTTTATGCCTTTAAGCATCAACACGTCAAAAAAACCTTTAGTCAGCATAATCATTCCAATTTACAACCAGTATAAACACACGCACCATTGTTTAAAATCATTGGCACAACTGGCAGACAAAACACCTTTTGAAGTCATTGTAATTGATGATTGTTCCACTGATGACAGTGCCCAACAACTCAAAAATATCAGTGGAATTACCGCACACACACAAACTCAAAATGGGGGGTTCATTGAGTCTTGTAATACAGGGGCAAACATGGCTGTTGGTCAGTTTTTGTTGTTCCTTAACAATGACACAGAAGTGTTACCAGGTTGGTTAGATCAATTAGTTGCTACTTTTGATGATTTTCCAGATGCCGGTTTAGTGGGTTCTCAACTGGTCTATCCTGATGGTCGTTTACAAGAAGCCGGAGGTATCGTGTTCGCCGATGCATCTGGATGGAATTATGGCAGATTTGATTCACCCGATGCACCAGAGTACCAGCATGTGCGAGAAGTCACCTACTGTAGTGGTGCAAGCATCCTGATAAAAAAACAACTGTTTGATCAACTGGGTCATTTCGACACCAGGTATAAACCTGCTTATTACGAAGACACCGACTTGGCTTTTGCAGTGCGCGAAGCTGGCAAAAAAGTCTATTATCAACCTTTCAGTAAAGTCATTCACTTTGAGGGCATTTCTTCAGGAACTGATCTGACTACGGGCACCAAGAAATACCAAGTTATCAACCAACAAAAGTTCCTGACTAAATGGCAAAAAGCACTGGAACAACAACCCCAGGCTGATACTGATATTGAGCTGTGTCGTTTCCAAAACCAGCCCAAAAGAGTTTTAATATTTGATGCCTGCACACCCACACCAGATCAAGACTCAGGCTCATTAAGAATGAGTCATTTGATGGAAATATTTATTGAATTAGGCTACCAAGTCAGCTTCATTCCTGAAAACATGGCTCATTTTGATCACTATACACGCGCCTTACAACACAAAGGTGTTGAGTGTATATATGCACCTAAATACAACTCACCAATTGAGTTTCTCAAACACAAAGGTAAGTACTTCGATCTCATCATACTCAGTAGATATTATGTCGCTTCACCCTTGATGCCTTCAATCCGATCTTATTGCCCCAATGCCAAATTGTGGTTTGATACGGTTGATTTACACTATTTACGTGAATTACGAATGGCAGAAATAGCCAATGATTCTCAACAAATTAAAATGGCAAATAAAACCAAAACACAAGAGTTGGCTGTGGCTCAAGCCTGTGATTTGACCTTGGTGGTTAGCCCTTATGAACAAGAAGTACTTAAACAAGAAGCCCCTTCATTGAAAGTTGATGTGCTTTCTAATATTCATGAAGTTTTTGGTTCTCAAATCAACTATAAAAACCGCAAAGACATCCTTTTTATTGGCGGGTATCAGCACACTCCAAATGTCGACGGTATCCTGTGGTTTGTTGAACACATTTTTCCTCTGGTGTTGGAACAATTACCGCACATCAATTTACACATAGTTGGTTCAAAAGCACCTCAAAAAATCATTGATTTGGGAAATCACCCGAATATTGAATTTCATGGCTTTGTTGAAGACATCAATCCAATGATGCAAAACATCAGAATTGCAGTTGCTCCACTTCGTTTTGGAGCAGGCGTCAAAGGTAAAGTGAACATGAGTATGAGCCATGGTCAACCCGTCGTGGGTACCAAAGTTGCAGTTGAAGGTATGTACACCACACATGAAAAAGACGTGATGATGGCTGATGATGAATCCGAATTTGCCACTGCAGTCATTAAATTGTATCAAAACGAACAACTTTGGAACCAAATCTCTCAAGGTGGTTTAGATAATGTAAAAAAATGGTTTTCTTTTGATGCTGCCAAGTCACAAATTCTATCCATGCTACAGAAATAAATAGCTAAATCAGTATCTCAGACAGGGACACGAGTTTGCATTTTTTCAAGCCAGATCATAAAAATTATACCAAAATCAACTAATTACATTGATTTTCTATTGATAACATTAAAAATATCTTTCGACATTTTTGATATTTAGATACAATCCTTGTAATAGTGGTCAAAAGGGAATGTGTTCTTTTGTACAACAATAACTGAGCTTTGGCTGGTCATGTAAAGTCAACAATACGAACCAACCTATAAGAGGGTAATAAATGAATCATTTAAAAAACAATAAATTATTATTGTTCATCTTGTCATTATTGATGTTTATAACTGGCATCAGTGAAACCGGCCAATTTTTGGTTTCATTGTTACTGTTTACAGTTACGGTTAGTTTAGGCTGGTTGTACTCACTACCAATGATTAAAAGTCGTTTTGATGACATGGTAGCATCACAGGTCAATCGCATCATTCCAGTGGTAGCCAGTTTATTTTTGGCACTGAGCTATTGGTTAACAGCAGACATACACATTGCTTTATTTTCTTCCTTTTCAATACTTTGGGTTATTGGAGTCTTGATATTTTCAGATTTGAACCTTGAAAAAACAGCCGTTGCTGTGACAGCTCCCATATTGAGCTTGTTAATACTGTCAGTCCTTCAACCCGCTAACCTACTGGGTTTAAACCACCCATTAATCTTTACATTTGCCATTCTGCTGATGTTGGTATTTTTAGTTGGTTCTTTTAAATTCATATTACCAATGAAGGTCACTGAAAAAAAATCAACGGCGCCTCTACCTGCAAGCTTAGCAAAACAAGTTAAAAAGGCAGAAGATGCCAAAAAAGAAATCAACGAACTTAAAGATCAAATCAAAACATTACAAGTAGATTTATCTGCTGCTGAAATGGCAAAAATGGAATTTTTAGCCACCATGAGTCATGAAATCAGAACGCCATTGAACGGCATTGTGCCTTTGATTGACATCGTCATGGATACTGAATTAAATGACTTCCAGAGAGATTATTTAAATACAGCCCATACATCCGCTACACAAATGCAAAAATTGATTGATGATCTGTTAGATTATTCCAAAGTTGAAGCTGGAAAATTAACGGTTGAAATCACTGGTATTAAATTAAAAAAAGTGGTTGATGAAGTTGTTGATAACCTCAAACCTTCTGCCGATCGTAAAGGCTTAGAAATACAAGTCAGTTTTGATGACCAAATCAACCCCTTATTACGTGGGGACCCCATCAGAATCAGACAGGTATTAACTAACATACTATCAAACGCCATCAAATTTTCAGATCATGGTCGCATCATTATTGAAGTTAAAAAAGTTAAAAACTTTGCCACCAACGAACTGATTAGGTTTTCAATCAAAGACCAAGGCATAGGGATTACTTCTGACCAGACGGAAAAACTGTTTAACGCTTTCACCCAAGCTGACAATTCATCAACCAGAAAGTTTGGAGGTACAGGCTTGGGCTTAGCCATCAGTAAGAAAATAGTGGAGCTTTTAAAAGGTCAAATTGGTGTTGAGTCTAAAAAAGGAATTGGAAGTACGTTTTGGTTTGAGATACCTTTTACCAAATCAGCAGGTGGAGCACTTCATGGAGAAAAAGAAATACACCAACACCAAGCAGTATTAATAAACAGCAACCCACCTTTGTTTAAACAAATACAAAAGAAATTAGAAAAAGCCAATTTACCTGTTCAAACTTCCTTAAATTATCAACATGCAATTTCACGAATTCAAGCAGCCAGAGGAATTCAAGATGGAAAAACCACTTTATTATTTATAGACTTTGACACCAATGCCAAAACCCTTAGACAGTTATTATTGTTGGTAGAGAAAGGTGAATTAGACGATGTGTGGATTTGTGCAATCACCAAGGGTGAACACATTGCTGGAATAAAACAATATAACAACATCCAAATCATTAATTCTGACAAAGAAATAGAATTAATCGTAGGTGAATTTGAACGCCGATTCACCCCTGAACAAGTCATTGAGTTAGACGAACAACAAGAAGAAGACCAAGATTTTGAAACTACAAGCAAAGACAAATCCAGTCCTGAGGAAACAACCACTGAAGATAAGGCAAGCAAACAAAAGCCTAAAGCCAATGTTGACATCAATAACATTTCAGAAACCATCTTATTGGTTGAAGACAATGAAGTTAATTTAAAAGTCGCACAAAAACTAATAGACTATATTGGTTTTCCTTTTGATGTGGCAGAGAATGGCATGATTGCCCTTAACAAAGCCAAAAAAACACGTTACAGGTTAATCCTGATGGACTGTCAAATGCCTGTTATGGATGGTTATTTTTGCACCAAACGCATTAGAAAGTATGAAGAAAATCACCAACTGAACCACACTCCAATCATTGCAATGACAGCCAACGCCATGCTGGGCGATAAAGAAAAATGCTTGGATGCAGGTATGGATGACTACATGTCAAAGCCACTAAACCGGTATGTGCTTGAAAAAACTTTGAACAAGTGGGACCCTTTTGCCTCACAAAAAAAGCCCCCAAATGAGAACTCAAATGTTCAAAAAGTAGATTTAAAATATGCCACTTCAATTAACCCCAAATGGCTAAACGTCAAAGCCTTGGCTGAAATACGCACTTTTATGGGAGAAGAAATCAACTCATTACTTGATTTATTCCAGCAAGAGTCACCTGAAATGTTAGAACAATTAAAAACATTCAGCCAAACACATGATTTTTCTTCGGCCAAACAAATAGCGCACACCTTAAAATCTACTGGAGCGAATATAGGAGCTACAGGTTTCAGTCACTTTTGTAAAAAAATTGAAGTTGCAGCCATTGAAAACAACCTTCAAGAAGTCATGCAAAACATAGAAAAAGCCAGAAAAGCATATGTTTTAACTTGTAATGAAATCATCAAATATAAAGAACAAAAATAAGGCGATTCCACCCTTTATTTAAGGCCATCAAGCTGATTGTTAGATCACATGCTCAACTAAATACAGGTGGTGATTTGTTGAGTCATGTGTTTGTGTTAATCAGGTAACATACATTTTTTACTGCTAGTAAATAAAGACCTGCCTGTTTCCCTATTTCCCATTAATAAATTTTTAAACCAATCCAGAACACAACGGTTCGCTTTAAATTAACCATTCACACCTTGTAAAACCTTCATTTTAGACGGCTTTGAAAGACACATCCATATACATTATTTATACACTCATGATTGCACGATTATTGTAATGATATTGACCAATGTTTTGGTCTTATGTAATGAATTTGTGGCATTTGAATGACTTTAAATTTCATTCAGCTTGTGTTCAGTTACTCAGCGTAAGAATACTTGTCTTTTAAATCACCCCTGGTGTATTTACACATCACAAAACAACTACTTAATAAGCTCACAACTCATCAATTAAACTTATGAAATTAAAAACAATTTTACTGTTTGTCAGCGTATCCGCTATTGCCCAAGAAAACGCCAACATAGATACTGAATTAACTGATAACAAAGAGGTCGAATCCCTTAGCCCAATTCAAGTTACCGCAAGTAAAACCGCCACCGCTTCCAATGACAGTGCCACGGCTGTATCAGTGGTCACTCGTGATGAAATAAAAAACAAACCCAACACTTTGTTACCTGACTTGTTACGTGGTGAGTCAGGAGTCTATTTCCAACAAACAACGCCAGGACAAGCCATACCAATTATTCGAGGATTAAAAGGTTCTCAAAATGTACACTTGGTAGATGGCATCAGACTAAACACCGCCTTCTTTCGCAATGCACCCAATCAATATTTGGCGCTGGTAGACTCCTTCATGACTGAACAAATCGAAGTGGTTCGTGGCCCAGCCTCCGTTTTGTATGGTGGTGATGCACTGGGTGGTGTGGTTAACGTATTAACTCACACACCTGATTTTTATAGCAAAGACTGGGATGTCAGTGGCCAACTGTATACTTCTTGGGACAGTGCGGATGAAAAATGGATCAGCCATATAAATGCAGACTTTGGGAACAATAAAATTGCATCGACCATTGGTTTAAGTTATCAAGACATTGGTCAACGCACTACTGGTGATGGCACAACAATACCATTTACAGCTTACACTTCAAGGTCATTTAATAACAAATGGGTTTTCAACACTTCAGATGATTCACAATGGTTATTTGACTTACAATATACCAACCAACCTGCAACACCAAGAGTAGACAATTTGGTTGCTGGTTTTGGACAAACAGAACCAGAATCTTTGGTGTATTTATTTCAACCTAATGAACGTCAATTTGTTCATTTGGCCTACAATAATTCAGCGGCAACTAACTGGTATGATCAAGCCAGTTATCATGTGGCTTACCAAAAAATTACCGATAACAGATACAGCCAACCATTATCAGGAAGTCGCACAGATACTGAGCAAAACCACAGCGACCTGTTAACTTTACAAGCTGATTGGAACAAACATTTAAATGACAACAGCCAATTGGTATATGGTGTTGATAGTTTTCTGGACACCATATCCAGTGCCAGACAAAGGGTATTAGCATCTGGCGAAGAACAACCCAGAACTTCACGTTACCCAGATCAGTCTACCATGCGACAAATCGCTATTTATGTAGACTGGCATCAATTTTTTAATGACCATGAGTTTACCTTGGGAACGCGATACAGTGATTATGAAATTGATTTAAAAAGCCCTGAGTTAAACAACGATCAACTGAGTCTAAATGACTTGACCTGGCATGCCAGCTGGCTATACAAAATCAATGAATCGGACCGTATTTTTGCCAATATTGGCCGAGGTTTTAGACCGCCAAACATTTTTGATTTGGCACAAGTTGGTGAACGTACTGGCGGTCGAATCAACATCATCAACCCAGACCTTAATCCTGAGTCTGTGTTGTCTTTTGATTTAGGCTTCAAACATGCTGGAAATGGATGGCAAGCTGAAATTGTGGCTTTCGTATCCAGATATAAAGATGTCATTGCTTCTGTTGAAACTGGCGAAATTACCAATGAAGGCTTGAGTGTGGTGCAATCACAAAACATCAATGAGCTCGATATTTATGGCCTTGAAACTGAACTGAACTACTATTTTAACAATGGCGGTCATTTGTTCATGAACTACACCTATACACACGGAACTGAAGAAACAGAATCCACCAGTGGACCAGCCGATCGAATTCCACCCGCGTTTGGACTGTTAGGTTACCAACAAGACATTAATCAACACTGGAACATAAGATCACAAGTCAGGTATGCAACAACTCAAAACCGACTCAGTGAAAGGGATTTGAAAGATGCACGTATTAATCCATTTGGCACAGGTGGCTTTGTGGTATATGATACGCATTTTACTTGGCAGCATAGCATCAACAGTCAAGTCAGACTGGGTATTGAAAACATTTTTGACAAAAAATACCGTGAGCATGCTTCAGGTTTAGATGCAGCTGGTAGAAATTACCACGTTTCTTTTAATTATGATTTTTAAAGGCTAATTCATGTTGATTTTTGAAAAGTCCAAAACTGGCAGAACGGCAACGGCTCAATCACCCAATGAAGTTGATGTTTCACATTTAATCCCAGAACAGTACCAACGCGGCAGTCGACTTGGTATGCCTCAAGCCAGCGAATTAGATGTGGTGCGACACTATACGCAATTAAGCCAAAAGAACTTTTCAATTGATACCAACTTTTATCCACTGGGCTCTTGCACCATGAAATACAACCCCAGGGCTTGTAACTCACTGGCCATGCAAGATGAATTTTTAGCCAGACATCCATTGGCTCATGCTAAATTGTCACAAGGTTATTTGGCCTGTATGTATCATTTACAACAAATCCTACAATCAGTAACCAACATGAAAGGGGTTTCCTTAACGCCTATGGCCGGTGCACAAGGTGAGTTTTCTGGTGTAGCCATGATAAAAGCTTACCATGATGACCGAAAGGATTTTGCTCGCAATGAAATCATTGTTCCTGATGCAGCACATGGCACCAATCCGGCAACTGCAAACATGTGTGGATATAAGGTCAAAGAAATTCGCACAGATGAAAATGGTAATGTAGACATGGATGCGTTAGAAGCTGCCCTTGGTCCCCAAACAGCCGGTATTATGCTTACCAACCCATCTACATTAGGTGTTTTTGAAACTAAAATTAAACAGATTGCTCAAAAAGTCCATGCCGCTGGTGGGTTATTGTATTACGACGGCGCTAACCTAAACGCCATATTGGGCAAAACCAATCCCGGTATTATGGGTTTTGATGTGATTCATATGAATTTACACAAAACCTTTTCAACACCACACGGCGGTGGCGGCCCAGGCTCTGGAGCCATTGGCGTCAGTGAACGTCTGTTACCTTATATGCCAGTACCATACGTGGGTAAAAAAGGTGATGAATACCATTTCGTTACCGCCAAGGAAGCGCCCAAAACCATAGGCCAGCTATCTACATTTGCTGGAAATGCTGGTGTCAACCTTCGTGCGTATGTTTATGCCTTATTAAATGGCAAACAAGGCATGTTAAGAATTTCAGAGTTTGCCACTCTGAATGCCAATTACTTAATGAAGCGACTTGAAGCTGTGGGCTTTGATTTGGCTTATAAAAACAGGCGTGCCAGCCATGAATTTATTGTTACTTTGAAAAAACAAGCCAAAGAGCTTGGTTTAACAGCCAGTGACTTAGCCAAAGCATTGTTAGACAAAGACATGCATGCACCAACTGTATATTTTCCGCTTTTGGTGGCAGAGTGTTTATTAATTGAACCGACAGAAACTGAATCAAAACAGTCTATTGATGCTTTTATTGAGGCCATGGCTGAAGTGTTAAAACAGGCTGAAACAGACATAGAAACTTTAAAACTAGCACCTTATACAACACCTGTAAGAAGGTTAGACGAAGTAAAAGCAGTCAAACAACCTAACATAGTGTATAAAATTAATGGCTGATTCTGGCTTCAGAGGCCCCAAGGAAATTTATCGCGCTTTTGGTTGGTCAATGAAAGGGCTCAAGGCCACTTATGTTGCTGAAGCCTCTTTTCGCATGGAGGTGTACCTTTTCGTCATTTCTCTGCCATTGGCATGGTTTTTTTCGCAATCAAACCATGACCTTATCCTTTTAATTGGCACAGGCTTGTTGGTGCTGTTAACCGAAATCATCAACTCAGCCATTGAAGCCGTGGTTGATTTGGTTTGTGGCGACGACCAGCATGAACTGGCTGGCCGTGCCAAAGACATGGGCTCAGCTGCTGTGTTTGTGTCTCAAATGATTTGGTTGTTGGCATGGTGTCTGATAGCTTAGCAAGGCACCTAAAGTCAATTGATTACCATGTACCCACATTGGGCATAGACTGCCAGGGTTCTTGAATTGGTAAAGCGTCACCCTGCTGTAATATTTCAATAGAAATGTTATCAGGGGTTCTGATAAATGCCATGTAACCATCTCTGGGTGGCCGATTGATGGTGATACCATGATCCATCAACTTTTGACAATACTCATAAATGTTTTCAACCGAATAAGCCAAATGCCCAAAGTTTCGCCCTTCGGAATAACCATCTGTTTCATCCCAATTATAAGTTAACTCCACCATAGCTGACTCATCACCTTGCGCATGTAAAAACACCAAAGTAAACCGCCCTGCATCAACTTCCTTTCGGCTGTGCTCAACAAAACCCAGTTTATTTACAAAAAAATTCACTGACTCATCTAAGTCACTGACACGAATCATGGTATGTAAGTATTTCATTTATTCCTCCACCAAATAATTAATTTTATTTACTTTTCTTGACTCTTTAACCATGTCTCGAACGGTTTTAAGCATGGTTGGTACATGGTATGGTACGCCCTCTTTAATGGTCCACTCGATACCACCTGTACTTGCATCACCAGTTAAAGGCTTGATGTTTCTGGGCCACAATACAGACAAATCAGCAACGGGATTACCACGAACAATGATGAGGTCTGCAGTGTAACCAATTCGTACTTGACCCAGTGTATCTCCTTGGCCTAAAACTTTGGCCGAATTAACCGTCGCATGTTTAATCACATCCAAAGGATGAAAGCCTGCTTCTTGTTGTAATTGTAGTTCTCTTAACAAGCCAAAACCAAAAACTTGATAGATATAACCGGCATCTTCTCCCGTAGTAATGATGCCACCTTTATCAGCAAAATCTCGCAAAGCTTTGAACCAGATTTGGTAATTATTTTTCCAGAACACTTCATCGGTACTGGTCCAACCCCAAAAGAATGAACCATGTGAATCTGCACTGGGTTTGAAAAACTTTTCCAAACCAGGGTGTAAATAATCTTTGAACCAAGGTGACGAAGTGGCCCTTTGTAAATCTCTGGATGCTTCATAAATCACTAAAGTTGGGTCCCAGGCCACACCTGCATCAACCATGCCTTGCAAAACTGCATCCAATTTTTCCAAATCAGCTTCCCGCCACAATCGACCTGCATACCGAAAGCGGTGTAATTCATTGGCGTAATTCATATCAGGCGGAAAGTTCTGCACACCATGTAAGGCCGCATCTGGAACGCCATACCAATGTTCAATGGTGGTGGTACCCGCCTTAATGTTGTCCCAGGCATCCATGTCTTCAACACCCACATGGTTGGCTACTTTAAGTCCGTATTTCTTGGCCAATTCAGATGCGGCTGTGAATGTTTGCTTATCCATCATGCCAAACTTCAGCCCATCCACACCTTTCTTATGATAACTGGCAATGGTTTTTTTCAAATCATCTTTCAGGTGGTTGCCCCAAATTCCAGGGTAAACAAACATCCTCGGCGCAATGATTTCATGCTTGGCACTTTGTTCACGTTGTTTCAATGTCACATCCAAATCACTGCCCAAATCTCTGATGGTGGTGATGCCACTTGATAACCAAAGGTAATGTTGATAAGGCTGAGCCATATCAATGCCTGCACGTTGATACATACTGTGGGCGTGCATATTAATCAAGCCGGGTAAAACATATCCGCCAGCGGCATCAATTTGTTTGATGTCTGCATTTCTGAGCTCAGATTCAGCTCGACTGCCTCGCAGTTGTTTAATCTTTCCATCCTTGATGTGAATGTCATATGGACCTTCAGGCGGTGTACCAACACCAACCACTACCATGGCATTAGTTATCAATAATTCATCCATTTTTTGATTGTGTAAAGAACTGTCTGCCATGGTGGCAGTGACCCAAAAACTTAAAATCCAAAAGACTGTTCGCATGATTGATGTCTCGGTTAATAAAACCAATTGATTGTACCAACAGCTTCCTTATTTAACCAGCCAGAGTTGATTCCTTAACTTAATGCTTTCTGAACGCCAAGCAAAGATTCAGTTTCGATTCAGTTGATACCCTTAAATTGGATGATACAGTAACAACCGGAGATTCAATAATGAGATCTTTCAAAACATATTTAACCCTGACCGCATTGCTATTCAGTGTAGCTGCAGTTGCCGACCGTAACAGAGATCGTGATCATGGTGTACATGATAATTCAAACAATCACCGTGATGCTCAAGCCACGCAAAAACGTGTTTCTAATAAAAGTCAACACAATCACAACAACGCCAAGCAAAGCGGGCATCTGGAAAAACGAATCTCAAAAAATAGTCACCGTGCCCAAGGAGTGCATAACAGCCAGCGTGAAGTACCACACAACAAACATCAAAACACACTTCGCTACAAGGGCTCAAAAAACGACCACCAAAGAAACAACCAGCATGGTTTCAATGGCGACTACCGCAACAACCGCCACTTCGATAATCGAAATTATCGCTACAATGACAACAGACGTTATGGATACAACAACCACAACAAACGATTTATTACACACAACTACTACAAACCCAAAAAATACTACAAACAATGGAAAAAGAGTTTGAAAAAGTATCGCAACCAGCTGAGAAGTCATTACCGTCACTTACATAGCTACAACTACTATTCCAATGACTTATACAGGTTTCGTCCTTTAAGAGGTTTGGGCCATTACTTTGATCGTCCCGGTTATGGCTATGGTCACTGGCATGAAGGCCATTGGTGCAGGGATTATCATGATGAGCACTTCTACCGCAATTATTACAGCTATTATCCTTACCAGGACGGCTGGAGACATGGTGATGGTGACTTTGGAATCTGGTTCAGTTTTAACTTGTAAGCAATGGTTTAATTAATAACAAACTCAAACAAGGGCTCAGGACGAGCCCTTTTTTACACCCAGTTAACCACCTTTTTAAATTTTATTTGTCAATCCTCCTGGCGGCACTAAATACCCATGGATAAAGTTTTTTTGTAAATGACATGTTACAATTTTAATCTTCCTGAAAAACTATTGAATTAAAAAGCAGAATTCTCTTATGATTAATTTTAGGGCGATCCAATCGAGACCCACGGGGCAAGCCCAAACATCAAGGCCTACTGACCGTTAAATACTGGCTATTAACAAAAACAAACAAACTGCTACTTGATATGGCCAAAATTATCGCGAAAAATAATATCAAGATTTAATTCAACCGCACCCGCATCACAAAACGCACCATCGGGTCGGAACGCACCACGCTGATCAAATTCAATGACATCACCGTGGATCGAAAAACAGTTGCTGATAGGTACCAGGTCAATGGCTGGACTGGTTACCTCTGGTAAAAAAGTATCAGTAAACCCGCCATTATTGGCGAGGCTGGCCAACTGGGCATCGGTCATTTCCATATCACCCACAGCGGAAAATTCACAACTGGTATCACTGACAATATTATACCCAGATGAGGTGGGTTTATCGCCAAGTTGGCAGTTATCTATAAAACCACCATCAGGCGTCCACAGAATCGAGCTATGGATGTCCACGACATGGCTGTCATCGAAACTGAAATGCGAAAGATTTTGACCTGATTCAGATACCAAAGTACTGAATCTAATTGTCGCTCCACTATTGGCGGTACGGATGCCACCACCTTCATTGTTGGTGACTGTTGAATTGATCATTGACATATAACCTTTTTCAATTTCAATCGCTTTGGAACCATTGTCATTACCAGTGAAAAGTGATGAGGTGATGATTATCTCACAGATAGAGCAGTAAATGGCCGGTCCCAAGGTGCTGGTGAAACCCAAATCTTCAACGAAGTTATCTATAAACACGGTATCGTGAATATTTATGTCCCCACCAAAGCTGGCGTATAGTCCACCACCGATGTTGGCACTGTTGTTGGTGATGACAACTTGGTCAGTAAATAACTGCGTACCCACATTATTGACTTGAATTGCACCACCACTTGAATTACCTTCGATGGCAGCTCTGCCACCTGTCAGGGTCATGTTTTTGAGGGTCAGAGTTCGACCATTGAACACTTCAAAAATGCGATTGTTGCCATTAGCATTAATCACCGTTTCAGGACCTGAACCGATGATGGTGATGTGACTCGCTGTTATATCAAGGTCACCTGCTGAAGCCGTGTCATCAACGCCTAATCTGGTTAATTCATGGACATTAGTTCCCAGTTCGATGGTATGCGAGCCGCCAAGGGCATTCGCTTCCATGATAGCTGCACGCAAACTACAAAAACCGAAACCAACGGGTATTTCGCAGACTCCATCGCCTGGGTTGTTATCAATTTCATCACTCAATACAATCACTTGAAAAGTAAGGGCTGGGGCTTTCATCAGCCACAGTAGCAACAGAATGGAGAAAATAAATTTGGTTTTCATGGTGCTTCTCAATCTTTGATAATTACCTAATACGTCAAAGCAATGAAAATCATGACATTATATTTTGAAGGCCTTATAGACTTTATACGATGGTGTCCTTTCGTTATTTACACTTTTTGTCTTTTAATAACTCCATAGGTTCTTGCATTTCTTGCTTTAAAAGATAAAAATGTTGCTTTTGTCTGATTTGCATACCCAAAATAAAGATAAGATTATCCTGAAATTTTATGAAAATTGGGTGAGCAGGGTCGTTGGTCCAATTCAAGTTTGGCAAGAAGGCAATATGTTCTTCATCAAGCTCTTTTTTCAAATACTCAATATCTTGGTACCCAAATTCAGTTACAAGCTCAAAATCCGCATATCTTTTAACCATTTCATTCCGATTTTCTTTCAGTAGATTCAATGTATTATTTAAAAACGTACTGTACTCAATCAGTCTGTTCTTTAATTTAATATCTGTGAGCAGTTTTAATTGACCCGAAGATGTTAAATCTTCAAAAGTAATGTTACTGGGTGCAGAAACATCATGTCTTAAAGCAGCAACAAACTTATTCAGGATCACACTCCTGTCATTTGGTATGTTATTTAAGTCTTTTAAAAGCTCTTTGGTAAGTTTGATTCTTTTCGCTGTCAGTTCATAATTTTGATTGATTAACTGATCATTGAGTTCAAAGTCCTCTAAAATTCTGCAGTAATAATCAGCTTCAGTTATTTTATTTTTCCTGTCTTCATTCCAGTTATTAATCTGCAGCGCGATTAAAATTCCAATCACAACAAGTATTATTTCTCCAGTAGCGTATTTTAAATACGTTCCAATTTTGTTTTCCATAAGCAGGTTTTGTCTGATTTTTCTAAAAAATTTTATCATTGGTTATTGGGTGGACATAATGAAGCACAACGTCATAATATACGCAATTGCGTATAGCAGGACATTATGTTATTTTTTGTTTCTAATATTTAAAAGCGTATTTGATTTTGTCTGCAAAAGCAAGTGAGCATTGACTACGTCATTCAATACCGCGAGAATGGGATTCGCCCATCATTATTGGCTATGACAATATTTGAAATCTGATATTTAAAGGTTTGTGATGGGCAATTGGGTTCTAACCTATTTCCATAACTGGTTTTATGGAAAATCTTTATTCAACTTTCTTCTCTCCAAAAACGCTTCATCAGTTTCCCAAATAGCAGGCATATATTTGAAACTGCCACTGTATTCAAATGTTATGATTTCACCGGAATCCAGCTTTGCTTTACCCAATAAATAATAACTGTCTCCAACATGATTGCTGAAATATTTTTTAGCTGAAGTAAAAATTATGGTATCGCCTACTTTGTATTTTTTGAGTATCGTTTGGTCATTTTCAAAGGCTTCTTCAGAAGAAACATCAATGTAATAATCACTGAATCTATTTTGGCTGTCTGAGTTTTGCATCAACGCCGACGGTTGTTTAACGACAAAAGGTTTGTTTAAGTAATTTTTAAATGGTAATTCTTGAGAAACATTTTTAATTGACGAGTAACTTATATACCAAAGGAACAGACCAACCATTAAGATGACAATAACTAATACGCCTAATATGATTTTCATAGATTTCTTCATCTCTTATTTTAAGAATTCCTTTGTTTGACCTTCCCCCCCTAAACATCTACCAGCATAAAGTGGAGTTTTCATGTTAATTATGCCGCCTGTTTTGCAAATTGTGAAGGTGGAATGTAGTCCAACGAACTGTGCGGTCTCTCATCATTGTAATGTTCTCGCCATAAATCTATTTCAGCGGTTGCTTCATTTAGATTCCTAAACCAATGTTGATTAAGTACAGCAGCCCTGAATTTACCATTGAAACTTTCAAAAAAAGCATTCTGTGTTGGTTTTCCAGGCTGAATAAATCCTAGTTTTACATAATGTTCTTTTGATTAGAAAAACATGGCTTTCCTGAAAATAATTCATCAGGGTTATCATCCTTTTTTTCAGGGGGGAAAGCAGTTATTTGAAAACAAAACATTTCTGTAATAATTGCTGCGATACGTTTCATTTATTTTTGCAGTATTTATAGCCAGCATAAACTTCGTGATTCTGCTTCAATAATTTTGTCAGGTTATTTCTATTTCTATTAAACAATCTGACCAACCATTGAGCGTTTGAAGAAAGTGTATCATAATCTTTAGAGAGTTCTTTCTGTGAGCTTCTCAAATATTCGTAGGCATCACGCCAGTCTTTCAGTTTTTCATCAGGTAAATTATTCGGGTTGTTGATCACAAAACCTTTTAAGTTAAATAAATTACCAACTAGTGCCAATCTTTTGTGCCAATAGTTTGACAGGTTCTTATTCTTATATCTTTCTAACCCTTTTTGTTTTCCTTCATACAATGTGGCTAAGAACCAAATAGCACTTTTTAAACCATACTCCGCTGCATATGAAATCCTGGATATACCTTCTTCTATGCGATCTCCACTTTCGCTGTAAATTTCCATTGAGCCAAGGTGCATCATGGCAATAGGATTACCATTTTTCTCAGCAACCTTTAACCACTTTAACTCTTCATCTTTTTCCATCTCATAGTTATTAACAGAAGACAGATGACTAAAAAGAAACTTAGCGGCGATTGAATCGCCATTCATTGCTTTTTCTTTTATTTTCTTTACTTGGCTTTTGGATAGATTCCCATCAAATGCACAAATCTCACTGATTGTAAGTTCATATATATTGTCTTCTTTTCCGGGTGGGATGGCATTGACACTTAGAATTGAAAACATAAGCACAGTTAATACAATAATTTTCATTTATTTCCCTCGAAATGTAATCCATTTATAGTCTTTCTTATAAATTTTTGGAGTGGTTTGTGGCAGCTTCTTATTAGTAGCTAAAGCAAAAACCCGGGACATACATCCCAATCAATAATTTCTTACAAGTCTATCAGAAATCTGCCACAGCTTTGACCGCCTAAGATAATTAAAATAAGGTTATTACATGGAGTTTTATATGACTGTAGCCCGAAATCAACAGATTTGCGTAGAAGACACCTAAAGGGATTTAGGCGCTTAGCGTGAGCAGGAGCGGAAGCTGAACACCCTATTATCACATCGTCTCAAGGTGCGTTCGCAGAGCCTTTCTTTGTGGTGAAGATAAGGTTACTGGAAAGTCCTTTGAACACCGAAGAATGTGGCTTGTTGACCGCATTAAATTCGTGACTTCAATCTTCGATATTGATGTCTGTTCCTATGCCATCATGTCAAACCATTTTCACATCGTTCTGCGGATCGGTAATACATCAGATTGGCCTGCCAATCGAGTGTTGATGACCTGGCAAACTTTGTACTCACTGCCCCTACTTTGTGACCGTTATCTCAAAGGTGAAATTAACACAGAAGCAGAACTTAAAAAGGTCAAAGAAAAAATCATCTGGAATGATTTTTCACGTAAGCCCCGAAGGGGTGAACCTCAGGGATGAGGTGAATAATATGTGACTGAATACCGCTCAAGATTGATGTCAGTGTCTTGGTATATGAAGACAATTAATGAATATATATCACGCAAGGCTAATGTAGAGGATCAATGCACAGGTCATTTCTGGGAATCAAGATTCAAGAGTCAAGCATTACTGGCTCTTGAGTAGCTAAATTTCTACAGTTTATTCTTGAGTTTCACATTCGTGAAACACTTTAGCTCGACCTGAATCTGGTTAAAATAACCAAAAATCACTTTCACAAAAAAACTTCTAACCAGCCACAAAAACAAACAACATAATGCGTTAAGTTAAGCTCAATTTAGCCTCAAAACCTAAGCTAAATTCATGACTTTCACTCTTTATTCGATGCATGTCCTTAATTAGTCTGCGTTATTTTATTTCTGGTAAGCTATCAATGAATTCGGTTCCTAATTTTTTCCAATTCTGATTATACTCGGACAATCCTGAATCAATTGATTCATTAACCTTGTCTTTCAATTTTTTACCAAAGTCCTGACTGGCTAAATATGTTTTTCGCCTTGGAGCAGCTATATAATCACTCTTTATTTCGAAGTAAAGTTGCTTCAGACAGTACCTAATAAACTCGTAGGTCGAAAAAAGTATGTTTTCATGCGATTTAACTAGATTATCAAGCATAACTTTTGGACTCTTGTTAAGCTCCCCAAATGAACTTGAGTTAATTAACTTCTTAGCTATTTGCTGTCCCGTACCATACTTCTTTGCCAAAACATATGAAAAGGTTTCTAGAAAGACTTCTTTGGCATTATCAATAATATTATTCACCATGTAATCTGAATCTTTTATCACGTAATTCGCTTGCTCTTCTTGTGCTGAAATAATTTTACCTTCTTGGTCAGCCTTTAATATGCCTTTATTCACAGCACGTTCGAGAGCAAGTTTTCTGTTTTCTCTTGATTTCGTTGAGTACCCCTTAATGAATAACCATAGAAGGTATGAAAGAAGATATTCTTCTGCAGAAGGCCTAATATCAAATGAGAAATATTTATTTCGATCTGAAAAATTGACTCCCATAGAAGTTGGAGAATTCTTTAAGAACGCTTCTTGGAGTCTATGATTTGGTTTAGACTTAAAGACTAGTTCATAAAGCTTGTCATTTTTGAAGTAATCGCTGTTCATAATGGCGTAGTGCGATAACCCGATAAAAGACAACCAAGACTTTGCCAAATCCTTATTATCTATACAACGATACGTATTGTGTTCTCCTTTAAATAAAGAAACTTTAAAATTGAAAGAACCGACTTTAGGTAATTTTCTAAGGCTTTTGAATTCCCCATCTTTTCTTTGATAAAACCATTTGTTTCCTGATAAATTCTCAAAAAGAGATTTTATTTGTTTTTGTTCAGGTGTATTTGATTTCAGATTACGCTCATTCATTGGGTTTTGATTGTTGGAAGAAACAATCACTTTATCCATCAATAACTTCGTTTGATTGTTCTTGCTGATTATTTTGACCTGTACAAAACAGTTATTCTCAAATGCGTCTAACTTTGAAGGATCACCAAGTATCTTTTTGTAAGCATTGTGTATAGATCGTACAGTTTGACAACCATTAATTATTTGATAATTTGAAATTCCGATTTTTGAAGGTCCATCTTTCGGCTTTAAAGAGTAATTATCACAGAAGATTAAAATTCCATTATTTAAATGGTGAAAATTCTTCATGTCTTTCATATGGGTCAACGAGGCTACTATATCAGAATTTACTGGTGAGTTATGTAGTTCTGATCTCACATTAAGATCAAATATTGACCATCCATAGTCGTCAAAAGCCTTATAAAAGTCTATTACGTTTACTATAGCGTAACAATAATCTTTTTTTGTAAGTACTTGTTGATCGGGGATATTAAAAGTTGATTTTATTTGTTTAGGGACTGTTGTTTGAAGTATTAGCTCTTCAACTATATCATCCCATTCGATTAGCTTAAAAGAAATAGAGTCAGATTGAAGTGTGTTTTGAATATCTACAAACTTTCCTCTTGCATCATCTGTAAGTGTCCCAAAAACGACTAAATAATAATCAACGCTATCGAAATTGTTTAGTTGTAGTTTAGCTTTTAAAGAGCTGACATCTGAATTTGCTTTTTTCTGGGTTTCTTTTTTAGATAAGTAATTAAATGCATTATTGATATCTACAACACCAACATCATCAAAACTTAACGGCTTGTTCGAATTTTCAATCGTTTGAAATTCAGCAAATTTGCATTGAAATACTTCTAAGCGATTATTGTATTCCACATAAAAATCAATCCCTTGATCATAGTTACCATCTGAAATTGTTAAGTGTTCATCTAATGCTGAACTTGCAATAAGTCGAGCGACTAGCAGATTGAAGGCTTTCATTTCACTTTCAAAATTATACTGTCCTTCTTCTAGTATATCTTCGATTTGATTTATGATTGAATACTTATGATTGTCCCAATCAGAGGTAGATATTATTCGTGCCATAGTTTTATTTTAATGCTTGCCAACGTCTTAATATACGCAATTGCATATAGAAGGACTAAATGTTGATTTTTGTGTTGTCAATTATCCAGAGTATGTGATTTTATCAACAAAATCAAGCATCATTCAGGAACTCTGAATACAAAATCACGCTTCGGCTTAGAAGTTTCTTTTGTAGTATATGTTGGTTTACAAATCTGTAAAAAATAGATATCGAAATACAAAGTTAACCCGTTGTGCATTTGGAATAAATAATGAATAATTTCCACCCAAATACTCAGTTTTCGAACTGTGTTCGAACCCGCTTCGCTATGGATTACCCGGTCAAGCCGGGTAATGACGACAGGTTGAGGCTGTTTTTTTAAACAAATACCCCAAATGCTCAACTGATAAAGTTATTTAAACCGTTGCAACAAAGCCCGGCTGATCTGTTAGATATCTGAGTCGTTATTACCTATTACTTTTATGGGCAGTGACCTTTATTATGACTGGTTTGTTAGGGGTTCCAATCGGTCAAGTCGTGTTTTTCCAGCAGTCCTTCTATGACGCCATCCACCATGTCATTGCTTTTGGCTAAATCAAACAATGGTTTGGCTTCATCGAATTTTTTCAAATGAAGTTTGGCTACCAGTAACGTATGGGCATAATACTTGTTGTTGGGTTCGGCTTGGTAAACACCTTCCATCATGACTTCAACTTGAGCAAATAATTCATCAGCAGGTTGTTGGTGTCCCAGCTGTTCTTGTAAACCTGCTACCAACAAAGAATCAACGGCCAAGTCATTGGCGGCTGAATAATTGTTGGGATCTTTGGCATGGTTCAGTTTTGTAATGGCCAAACTTTGTTGGTAAAACCTTAAGGCACTGTCCAAGTCTTTTTGTTGTTGGTAAACTTCACCAGCTGTACTGAAAGAATAAGCCTGTTCACGTTCAAACTCCTGATTAAATGGCGCCTTTAACTTAAGCGCTTCACCCAGTTCGATGGCTTTCAGTATGGCTGTTTTGGCCTGTTCCACTTGCTGGTTTTCCAAATAGAAAAAGGCCAGCTGGTTATGCAGTATGCGTTCATTGTTTTGTTTTTTCAAATCCTCCGGATCTTGCAAAATGCCGGCTTGTGCATATTCAATGGCTTGGATGGTATCCGTCGTACCTTGTTCAAGCGACCCAAAATCGAACTCATACCAGGCTTTCATTTGATAACTTTGTGAATTGGCATAGAGCCAGTCTGCATCTTCGGGAAATTTTTTTAATTGTGCAGCTGCAAGTGCCAGGGTTTTGTTGATTTGCTGCTGGGCCTGTTCTACTTTGGCATATTCCATCAAATGATAACCCAATTCCAAACGGGCTTCCCATAAGGTTATTTGTGAGCTGTCTGGATTCAGGGTTATTAAATGATTCATGGCAGTGATGGCCTCATTCAATACTTGTTCGGTGGCTTGTTCCTGACCTTCTGATGAGAGCACCTGACTTTGGTATACTTTTAATTTAGCCATCAGCGCAAGGTAGTCTATCGGATTGCTTTGTGCCTTTTGGGCTTGCTGCAAATGTTTATCCGCTTGCTGGAACATGCTTTGTGCCCGAACCGACTGTTCCAGATAATCAAACACCCGACCGGTGTTGATATAGGCTTTGGCGGCCTGGCGATGGCCAGCCTCATCCAAAGTAAGCGGGTCCTGTCTGCCCAAATGCTCAACACTTTTTTCAGCCACACTTTGTAACACATCGATGCGACCTATGCGTTCGAGATTTTCATACAAATCATCCAGCATAAAGTTCATCAGTTCATCGGTGGCATTTTTTTCGGCGATGGTCAATTCTTGTAAGTTTTGGGTGTCTCGGGTGTATTTGATGGTAAAAATCACTGCTGATATCATGACCATAAATATACCTAAAGTGACCCAAGGATGACGTTTGACCGCTTTCACTGTAGCTGTTGACAGTTTATGGTTATCAAAGCTTAATGGGAAGCCTTGTAGCCATTGGCTTAAATCTGACCGTAAGGCATCGGCACTTTGGTAACGTTCATTTTTTTTAGTGGTTGTGAGTTTAAACACCACTTTTTGTAATTCATGGGGCAATTCTGATTGCTTGATGGTTTTTTTTATGTCCAATGGGTCATTAACTTCCCTATCATGGCCTTGAACTTTAAGTAATAAATAACCAAACAAGACCCCCAAAGAAAACAAATCACTGCGTTGATCAATTTCTTCACCAGCAAGCTGTTCAGGTGAGCTGAAACCACGGGTTCCAAAATTTAAAGCAGTCTCATCACCTGCTTGCATGGCAATACCAAAATCAATCAATACCGGATAAGGCACGCCATTCATCCGCTTGACCAACACATTACTGGGTTTCAAATCTTTGTGTAACACGCCTTGTTGATGAATGAATTGTAAGGTATCACAAAGACTCAACATCAAACGCACCACTGCCTCTGAATTCAGTTGGTTTTTTGTACAATAGGTATCAATGTGCGGGCCATCAATGTATTCCAACACCAACCAGGGTTGACCGCCTTCGGTGATGTTGCCATCAATGATGGTCACCACTCCAGGGTGGTGTAAATCAGCCAACAGTTGCATCTCTTGTAAAAATTGTTGTTTTAAAGCGCTGTGTTCAAACTGCCCTGAAATGAATTTAATGACCACGGTTTGTTGATAAACACCATCTGAACGCTCAGCCAAATAGATATCGCTTTGACCACCTGAGTCTATTTGTTCAATGATTTTGTATTTACTGTGTAACTCATCGTCTGCAAGCCCAGTATCTGAAAAAGTGTGGAAGATTAAGTTTTGTGCCTGTTCATTCAGTGATGACAGCGGATCGGTTTCAATACCGCGTCGTTTCAGGTACACTTCAACGGCCACATCATCTTCCTGATCCAAGTCGGCATCTATTTGATGCCAAAGTTTTTCCAAGTCATCCTGACTCATTGCAAGGCCACTGCCAGCATGGCTCTGGCTTTTTTCCAATTCCGAAAAACCGTTCTTTCACTGACTTGCATCACTGCTGCGATGTCAGCAAAGTCCATGTCACCAAAAAACTTGTAGGTGAAAACCTGTTCCAGTTTTTCATCAAAGGCTTTCAACCTAACCAATTGTTTTTCCAAATCAAGCAAATAGCTGGATTCCTTGAATACAGGTTGTTCAGCAAATTGCGTGTCATCGACGTAGGTGATTAATTGATTTTTTTTGGCTTCATTCAACAAAATATGTCGCATCGCCAAGGCAGAATAAGCAAAAAAATGATTCCGGTCATTGAATGTTTTGGATTGTTTTTGGCTTTTCAACCAAGCTTCATTGACCAATGCGGTGGTGTTGATGCCGGTGCCTTTGATTTTAAACCGTTGGGTGCGGGCAATTTCCTTAAGCCGTTGATAAACCGCCGCAATATCGTGCTGTTGATCGCTGTTAAGCGCCGATTGGTCGATATTCAACAGTTGAGTTAAGTTGGCAGAATCCATATTTTTCTACGTACGTGACAACCAACAAGCGTAGCAAAATAGCCGAAACTTTGCAATTCGTACTGATCGATTGCACTTCAGTGACCCAATCTGTAAAACATCACTACTTATTAAGGAATGCTCGTCGGTCTTACGTTGTGGCATTCAGGTAAGGCTTCTTTATCTTCGATAAAACAGCCATACCTTCATTGCCTACTCTTAGCTCACCAACCGGTCGAGCCGATCTTCGACGCTTCTAAGATTCGTTTTACCCACGCTTCAATTTTGGTTTTTTGCGATGCCAAACCTTGCTCCATACTCAGCTGTAGAACCTCTCCGCGAAGTTGTAACAAATAAGTCGATTCATCAAATATCAAATTAATTTCCTGACCTGATTCAGCTGCCAATTCTTTACTTAGTTTGGTAATGACATTTGTTGCTGTTTCAAAACCATTGGCGAAAATCATGTCAGTTAAAGCGACATTGAATACCACCGGTGCTGAAGTGTTCTGCCCGTTGAAATTGGTACCTCCATCATCTAACATGGTCAGCGTACAATTTGCCACACCAAGATCTAAAGTAAATTCCACAGTTAACTTACCTTGTGTATCGACCAGAATAAAATCAATCACTCCATCTGGATCATTGCAATTTGGAAAGAACCCCAACACACCTTGACTTGACTCATTGGCAGGACCAAACACAAAATCATGAGCAAAGCCTGTCACTTGTATCTCCATATTTTGACTGTCCACCAAACCAGTGGCATCAACATCTCCCATAACAGCAAAAGAAGGGGCATCATTAACACAAGTCACTGTAACAGCAACATCGGCATCGTTGTTTCCATTGACTGTATAATTAAAATCATCTGTAGGATTGCCATCATTGCAATAATCCGCATCTGGCTCATAGGTGACATCGGATGAATTATTGACTACCGTGCCATTATTCGGTTGATTCACTGCAGTTACTGTTTTTGGACCGCCATCTGAATCCGCATCATTGGATAACACATCGATGGTGATTGCGGCAGCGTCTTCCAACAATGAAGCGCTGTCTGCAACAGCGACCGGTTGCTGATCAATGGAAGTGGCAATGACTGACGTGTTGTTGTCATTGGCAGAACCAGCTCCATCTTGACTGACTATGGTAAATACTGTGGTGGTAGTTTGACCCGCTGGAACAAGGTTTTCTATAGGATCAAATTCTAACAAACGAATGGCCGTTTGTGCTGCTGCAGCTGATTTATTACTTAAGCTATAAGGTCCAGTTCCCACAAACCCTGAAGCAGATAGCGATGCTGGTGTAAAAACTCCATGGCCATTGTTATCCAGAGTGACCGTTAAAGAAATGTCCTCACCATCAGGCTCCGTCAGGACTATATTCTGAAATGGCAAAAGGGTGGTATCATCGTTGACTGCTTGATTAGCGACACTTCCTGCAATGGTTGGTAAATTATTGGCAACCTGCAAATCACTGTAAATAAAATTATCGACAGCAATATAATCTTGATTACCAATTAATTCAAATTGAACTGAATCAATATCTGTCACTCCAAATGCAGTGTTGGACAGGTCAATTCTGTGCCACCTGACATCGAAGTTAGTCGCTTGACCAAAATCAATCATGGCAACATCTGCTGAAATAATTTGTTGACCATCCCTGTACCCTAAAACCCGAACCTGCGATCCGGTTGGTTGAACCACCCCTCCCTGATTTTCAGAGGGCCAAACATCAAATCTTTGCGCTTTGAATGTATAACCAACTGGAGCATTGACACCACCTACATTTCCAGTGTTTGAGGTCTGAAATCCGGTGTCCATATAACCATCAGAAGTTCCTTGATTTCCATTCAAATCAGAACCGTATGTAGCCAAAACAACACCTATTAACTCAGGACTAACGGTAAAAGTTTGTCCCGAAGATACGAATATGTTGTTACCATTGCCAATGTTTTCGAAGTCATAAGTAGCATCAGTACCCGCATGGGTTAAATTTGAAATAAAAATTAATAATATACCCAGGCGCTTTGTAAGTGATGGTTGTTTCATTTGCTTCCCCTATTAATTATTGTAATAACATTATTACCACCAAGCTTATTTAACACAAGATAAATTGGTTTAAAAACCCTCATATTCTTTTCCCATATTAACAATCAAAAATAATTTGGCAGTATTCTTTTTCTGATTTTGTTAATTACCATGCAAGTCATTTAAAAAAGAGGAATAACCATGAAAAATCTTAAAACAATCACTGCCATTACCATGCTGGTCTTGTTAACAGCTTGTGGTGAAAGTGGCACTCCCAGAGAACGGGTCGAAAGCAATTTATCAAAATTGGTCAAAGCCTGTGCAGATAAAGGTGGAGATTACAGTGGCGCAGCAGGACTGGTCGCTTACTCAGGCTCAGACCGAGATCGAAAATACAAAGACCTGGCTTCAGCCGAAGGTGAAGATCGCAGTTCGTTGAATAAAGTCTGTTACAAAATCAGTCAATTGATGAACAAGAAAAACAGCTACACGCTGATAAAATTCGAAGAAGAACCAGAAAGCGAAGGCACCTGGTATGTTCAAACCGTTAAGTTTGATGGTGGTACTGCACAACTGGCATTTCTGGACATTAATGGCACCATGGCGCTCGGAGACATAGACTGAACCATGAAACTGTTCATTAAATCAGCCACTCAGCTCATGATGGTGTTGAGTGGATTACTACTTATTGCCTGTCAATCAGACAACAGTTTATCCATAAATGAAGAAAAATGTATGAAGCTAACCGCCCATTGTAGAAATTTACCGCACAGCCATGAATGAAACCAACAGGTTGACTCAAAACCAAGCTGCGCCTGATACCATCGAAGACGAATTTAATTCACTGCTGGAAAGCTGGCAAACAAAACTGTTACACATTGGACAACATGTTAGGGTCATGAATAATGTCAAGAAATCACAAGTCCAAAGCGCCATCAACAAAGAACACATAGACATGAAATACAATGAAGCCGCCAAAAAGCATTTTGAAGATTTTTCAAAAAGCAAAACAAAGAAACGATGGAAAAATAGGGTCACTTGATGGTGCCTTTTGAGTGTTCAGAATAATTTTATCGCGAATTAAAATGATTTTTAAACAAATTATAAGCAACAGATTGAGCTTTTTAATACTGTGTCTGGCTTTGTTAGCAGGTGTTTATTGTCTCAGCCTCTACCCAACGTTAAAGTGGTTGTATTTTTTGGCGATTGCGGTTCTTTTTGTTTGTATCATTTACCGATTATCGCTGTTAAAGACCAAACCAATCCTGATCTATTTATTAATCGCGGCGCTTATTGGGCCATTGATTTTGACCTTATTTGATCTGGATATTGTGAGAACTGTGCTTTGGGGTCATTACACACCTTTAAATAACCAAGTTTTAATATATTCCCTTGCCGGTTTGGTCCTATTGGCAGAGGTCTATATTTTCTCTATAACATGTTATGCATTGTTTAAAAGAGCCAACCGAACCACCAGCAAATGACCCAATAGACACTGATAACAACCCCTGATGCGGGGCATGGCGAGAGCAGCCTCGCAGCTACAAATACCTGAACCAACCTGTAGCTGCACCCCTTGCGGGTGCCTTTTCGTGATGTTTCGTCCAAGGTTTGTTCTGGTCGTTTGGATGATGGCTTTGTATCGAACACTGATGCGGGGCATGGCGAGGACACCAACAGTAGGGCCCCTTAAGGCAGCCTCGCAGCTACAAATACCTTGAACCTACCCGTAGCTGCACCCCTTGCGGGTGCCTTGCATGATGTTTTATCGAAGGGGTGCTCTGGTCGTTGGATGATGACTTTGTGTCGAACCCTGATGCGGGGCATGGCAGGGGCACCAACAGTAGGGCCCCTTAAGGCAGCCTCGTAGCTACAATTACCTGTACCAGCCCGTAGCTGCACCCCTTGCGGGTGCCCTTTCGTGATGTTTCCTTAAAGGCATATTCTAGCCGTCGGATGATGGCTTTGTATCGAACACTGATGCGGTGCATGGCGAGGACACCAACAGTAGGGCCCCTTAGGGCAGCCTCGCAGCTACAATTAACAGAACCAACCTGTAGCTGCACCCCATGCGGGTGCCTTGCGTGATGTTTTGTCGAAGGTGTGTTCTGGTCGTTTGGACGATGACTTTGTGTCAAACACTGATGCGGTGCATGGCAGGGGCACCAACAGTAGGGCCCCTTAAGGCAGCCCTGCAGCTACGATATATCCCACTGGATTAAATTGTTGATAAATGTGACAATTATCAAATGACACGTGCACATCAGTTTAGAAAACACCTGCGACATAAAGGGCATGATTATTCCAGTAATGGTTTCTATTTCATCACTATTTGTTGCAAACAATTTAGA